>MDTB01217176.1_pt1 | contig 84937 bp, 73 predicted proteins | sample 811161 | NCBI WGS metagenome assembly MDTB01 (sample SAMN05326650, study PRJNA326480) | marine metagenome | isolation source: seawater | place: Mediterranean Sea | collected 2009
GCTCAGCTGGCAGCCGGTGCCGATGAGGTCACATCCAACCTTGTTACTTACTTCATCACCTGTGCCAACGCAGCCGGAGACGATCTGGTTATCGATACCAACACCATCGACGCTGCAGGCGCATCGATGCTCGACGGCTCAGACGGAGACGGAAACGCCGCTACTGCCTTTTCCAGCGACTCACTGGAATCTGGTGACACCTTCAAGATCCCAATCACCCTTGCAAACTGCCAACCAAATGTAGGAGGGAAGCTACAGCTTCTCGTCACCGTCGAGGGCGGTGGAGAGACCGAGGCTGAGCTAGAGGTCGTCTCGACCACAGTAGGGAAGTCCCTAGTCTGAGACTTATCTCATTACATGAGGAATTCCCATGGGGCTGCTCGACAAACTCCCATTCGGAGGATCCACCTTGGAGGGTGCCGATCCTGGAATGACTAGCCGACTTGACAAGGTCGCGAGGCTGTCTGTTGAGCATGTTGACATTCCGACCGAGTTCAGGCCCACCGACCTAGAAGCATGGCTATTCGCCCCTGCAGGAACACGTGTCGGTGTCCTAGGTGATCCTCAGGGAGGCGGACAGGGATCCGAGCAGATTCCAGAGCTCGTCGACTTGGTTAAGGAGAGATTCGAGAGATTGGAGACCGCTTTGGACATGATGGAGGCCAACCTGAAGCTTACACAGCAGCAAACAGCAAAACTCGCAGCAGAGTCAATCTCAGCCGCAGCTGCTCCAGCAGCTGGCGGAGGAGCTCAGGATGTAATCCACACAGTGGGAGACGATGGAGAGGTAACAAGCAAGCCTGTGGAAGGAGCTCCTCAGGTAGGAGCAGCACCCCTCGCGGGGGGAATGCCCGGTGGCCCAAATCTCCTCGATCTCTACGAGGCCCAGTCCCTAGCAGTCAACCCATTCCTCAAGAGTGGTGAGGCCGAAGCACTTCTACAGGGACCGCAGGTCGATCCTACCAAAATAGCCGCACTCCTACTAGATCATATGAATGGGGCAGATACTGTGAACTTCCTGAAGTCTGCTTCCAAATCAGGAGTCATTACGGCAGCAGAAGAGAAGTCATTGGGCTCGATAGCCGCACTAGCAGAGCCAGGGGAACCCTCAGAAGGAGCACCTGCAGTGAATAACAGGACTCTACTGACATTCGCTGCCATGATAGAGGCTTGGAGGGCCCAGGGGACTCCCTAGGGGGGAGATTAGATGGCTGGGTCGAGTGTAGGCACTATGGTGGTAGGAACCGTGTTCATCATGCTTTTCGGCATGGCTACGGTTTCAATGATAGAAAGTATTGACGATTCGATCAGGAACTCCGAGTACAATCTACCCAATCCCGAGGTCTCACTCACCTCAGTTACAGATCAGACCGAGTCAACGGGTCCGGCCGAAACCATCTCTCTTGGAGAAGGAGCCGGAGAAGACGGCTCAGACTACCCGGACACCGGCTCAGCTTGCTCTACTACGGCAATCGTGGGGACCGGTATTGGGCTGACTGTTGATGTGATCGCCTCTGCCGGAGCAGTCACATCGGTATCCATCTCCGATCCTGGAAGCGGATACGCTCAAACCGATAGAGTCGAAATAACAGGATGTGCAACCGGATCCGGCGCCATAGTCGACATCGATTCAATTCACGAGAAGATTACGATAACCATAGAGAACACAGGATCAGACACAGTCGAACTCTCTCACATCCTAATCACGCTATCTGACACAACTGGGGACAATACCCAGGGCAAACCGTTCTATTTCACGGATCACTACTCCTCTGGCAATCTATACCTGTTCCCGGGAGAGAGCCTTTCTTCAGATCCCTTCACTCTCAATTCAGACTCCCATGGATTCGCTGTCGGCGATGATCCAAACAGGGCGTGGCTAGCGATATACGATTATAACAGCGCGATTACAGTGAATGCATGAGAAGGTGAGAAAATGACAAATGGTCCCTCTGAAATGGTAATGCTAAGTGCGGGCCTAATAGTGGCAGCCCTTGTTTCGGGAGTACTTCTTGGAGCATGGGAAGACATGAGTGAGGCAATAGATGATAGGGGGGAGCAGAGCTCAGAACTGACTAGAACACGCGCATCAATGGTCAACGACCCGAGCAATATACAATGGGACAACACCGGTAAGACCACGACCATCTTCCTACAGAACTCGGGAGACACCTTCTTGGACGTAAACACTGTGGGAGTGTTCCTTGCGGGGCATTCTATGACGGTATCATCGGTGGGTAGTCCCACACAGTGGCTACCAGGAGAGATCATCGAATTCAATATCGAAGACCAAACATCATCTCCTCACGACTACACTGTAGACACGGACGCCTCACTATCTTTTACTGTGATTTCTGATGCAGAGCAATATGCAGGATCATACTCAAACACGGAGGGTGTCAGACTTGTCCCAGCCTAATGTAGACAACTTCGAATTTGGTGTAATACAGGATAGCCTGGGCCAGAGTATGGGGACTGCCATACCTAACAGGGCCCTAATGCTAGTCTGTGGCGGCATTGGATCTGGCAAGAGCATCATGGGCCAGAGAATGTCATTCGGCTTGACAGCAAACGACGTCAGAGTCGCACTCTACACCACGGAATTAACCACCAGAGGATGGTTGGAGCAGGTATCTAGTATCGGATACTACATGGACAAGAGGATCGACGAGGGAAACTTCCACCTAATCTCCAGCTTCGGTGTATTAGCGGAAGAAACAGACGAGAAGGTTGACCTGATGGATATACTAGATGCTCAGCCATCCAAGGACGCAGAGGTAATAGTCATCGATAGGGCCTCAGAGTTGATGCCCGATGAAATTGGAGGGAAAGCCCTCATTTCACAGCTAAGAAAATTCACTTCCGAGGGGAGAACTGTAATCCTCACCATAGATCCAGAAGAGATGGATGAGACTCTCCTCAGGGATATGAAGAACTCCGCGGAGGTGGTGTTGGACATGATGACATCAGTGGTGGGGGGACAGTTAGTCAGGACAGTTGGGGTCACAAGATTCCTCAGGGCAGCCGGGCCAATAACCGAGCGAATAGGGTGGAAAGTTATGCCAGAGATGGGTTTCATTGTCGACATTACGGCAGTTGCATGATAGGAGTTGGATTCAAATGGTTACCGAACAAGAAGCCGACGATAAGCCGAAAGAGCCCGAATTCAAGATCCAACCTGGGGATCTTGGTGGGCTTATGGCAGAATTCCCACACATCCGCGAATGGGTCGAGGACTTCGAAGCCAAGCATGGATCTAGGCCGATATACTATGGGCCACTGGACAGAGATGCAAAGAACGTATCCCCTAGAAACCTGATTTATTCAACCAAACCTCCTTGCTTCGCTCACGTTTACTCCCCTCCAGAAGGTGCAGATGGGGCAGGTAACACATTCTGGTACGGTCTTGAGCCAACAATCACCGGCGAAGAAGAGGAGATGAGGGACCTCATTGTTGAGAGGCTTCTCAGAGACGCACCCCAGAAAGAGAGATTCGAAAATGACGAGGAATTCATTGAGATGATTCACGAGATGATGGATGCGATGACTACCACCTCTTCTGTCTCTCTTCTGGCTAATCCGGTAGTCAATCAAGCTAGGGAGCTACTGGGTTTCGGAGAGTCCAAATTAAAGGTTACCGAAGACCAACTAACCAGACTGAAGTACGTAGTCGTAAGAGATCTAGTGAACAATGGACCATTGGAGACTCTACTCGCAGATGAGATGCTGGAGGATATCCACTCCATAGGAATGAGCCAGATTCACATGGATCACAAGGTATTCCCAATGCTTACATCAAACATCGCATTCAAAGATCAGGAGCTTCTTACCGGCTACCTAAGGTCAATGTCAGAGCGTATCGGTAGACCTGTTTCAGACAGCAAGCCTATTGTCGATGGGGCTCTTCTTGACGGTTCAAGAATTAACATAATCTACAGCGACGACGTTTCAATCCAAGGCTCATCTTTCACAATAAGAAAGTTCGCAGAGGAGACGATCTCAATCATCCAGCTAATCAAATGGAAGACGCTTTCTGCACAAATGGCAGCATATATTTGGCTGGGATTGGAAAGTGGAATGTCCATGCTGGTCTCTGGAGAGACCGCCTCTGGGAAAACCACTACTCTAAACGCTGTCCTACCCTTCATAGACCACAACGTCAAGATTTACACAGCCGAAGACACGCCTGAAGTGAAGGTAGCACACCCAATTTGGCAAAGACTGATCACACGAGACTCCAAGAACGAGGACTCTAGGGTAGAAATGTTTGATCTTCTCAAAGCCGCCCTTAGATCAAGGCCAAGATACATCATCATAGGAGAAATAAGGGGCGTAGAGGGCGCAATCGCATTCCAAGCCATGCAGACAGGACACCCTGTGGTTGGGACCTTCCACGCATCAAACATCGTCAAACTAATTCAGAGGTTCACAGGAGACCCAATCAACGTTCCAGCCAGGTTCTTTGATAACCTGAACTTCGCTATCTTCCAAGAGGTGGTCGAAGCTCCAGGTGGCGGAATAGCTCGAAGGATCACAGGTGTTAGCGAGGTTATTGGATTCGATAAGACGGCGGATGGTATTCTGACAAGGAACATGTTCGAGTGGGACCCTGTTGCTGATGTGGTCTACTTCAGGGGGATGTTCCAGTCGGATATGCTCGAAAACAAGATCGCTCCTAGGATGGGTTTCAGGAGTAAGCGAGACATCTATGACGAATTGGAACGAAGAACAGACGCTATCCAAATCATGTGTGATCGTGATCTCACTCACTACGACGACGTCTACGATCTTCTTGACATATACTACAAGGAAGGTTGGGACAGATTCGCCAGTTCAATAGAGACATGGACGGGAATAAATCACTAGGTGATAAAAATGGAGAACAAGTTTTCCACGTGGCAGATTGCTAAAATACGTCTTGGCATGCCCTTCTCACGATATCTACTACTTTTTTCTCTTCCAGCCACACTCATGGGCCTCGTGGCCGGATTAACGGTCTGGTTTCTAGTAAACGCAGAAGTCGGCACCCTGGGGGCACTATCGCTAATACTCGCATTCCCGATTTTGGGTCTTGTTGCTACCTTGGCATATCCCGTAACACAAGTTGCTGCAGAGGCGATTCAGATTGAGCAAGATATGCACATGTTCATGACTAGAATGGGAATTCTCTCTATGGGCGAGTCGGCTGAGAAGGGAATGTTCGACGTACTGAAGGAGATGGGCGACTATGGAGCCCTAGCCAAAGAGATCCAAGCAATAGAGACCCTGGTATCAAAATGGCACACAAATCTTCCAGACGCAGCTAGAATTGTCGGAAAACAGAGTCCCTCGGCGATCTGGAGTGATTTCCTAGACAGGATGGCCTTCTCGGTGGAGGTCGGACAGCCAATAGGTGAGTTTTTCGTGAGCGAGAACGAGACCTTCGAACAAGCTTTCACCACTATTTATGATGCTAGACTAGAGCAGCTGGATACACTTCGAGAGACGTTCGTTTCCCTCACAACTACCGGTCTACTTCTGATGGTGGTATCAGGGCTTCACCTTATCCTATTCCAAGTTGGAGGCGAGTCCGATGACTGGATAGATATCCTCATCAGGTCAAGGTGGGTCCTTCTAACCGGCGCACTATTCGCATTGCTTCAACTCGGTGCATGGTACTTGTTCACCCTTGTTATCCCTCACGAGGATCTGTTCGCTAAACACGGATACAATACCCAACAAGCCGTAGAAATCAGAAGGGCTTGGATCATATCTGCTATTCTAGGTGCGATAATGTTTCTTCTCTTCATAATCTTCATCGCTTGGTACGGAGTTGGCTTCCTCATAGACAATTGGAACTACATCGGACTACTGCTAATCGCAGTTATGATGTCACCACTCATGGCTCCAGCCCTGCTCACAGGGCAAGAGGAGACGAGAGTAAGGAGGAGGGACGAGGCTTTCCCCGAGTTCATTAGAGCCTTCGGTGGGACCGCCCAAGCAAGGGCTCAAGAGCCTAGCGCAATGGTCAAGGCTCTATCTGGAATCGACTTCGGAGCATTGGACGAATCAATTATGAATCTAGAAAAGAGGCTCTCAATGAGAATAAACAGCGATTACTCTTGGAACTGGTTTGCTGCAGACAATAACTCGATGATGGTATCTAGATTCACCAGGGTCTTCATCGAAGGCTCCTCCTCAACCGGTGAGGCTGGTCTGGTCGGAGATCAGGTTTCCCAGAGTACCACTACCCTACTAGGACTTAGGCAGAGGAGACAGATCTCTGCAAATGTGATGAGGAGTGTTTCATACGGTCTTCTTATCGCAATGATCATCGCTCTGAACATCACTACTTCGATTATCTCAGGTCTCGGTGAGACGATTGCCCAGGTCGCTGCTGGTCTCGTTGATAGTACTGGAGAAGCCGGAACAGCATCTGCAGGAGTTGACATCGCTCTACCAGTGCTCGGCGAGACCACGGGAGTAGACGAGAACATAGCTGTGTTCCAACTAATAGGGTCTTTCTTGATTGTAGTAACCATATTCGCACTTGGCTTGATTACTGCACGGATTCGTGGCGGTGGAACAACACTAGTTCTCGGCCAAATGATACAGATGATGTGGTTAGCGGGAATCGCCAATTTCGTTAGTTCGTGGATTCTCGAACAGTCCGTAGGACTGTTCCAATCCACCGCATAGCGTCACGAAGGCTTGATGTCAATTGCCCCTATCCTGAGTAATATATGTCTCCGGACCCATTCCTGTCCACACTTAGAATTTCCATGATTTTCTCTTGTATGTTCATAGCCGCTCGTTCTGACTTTCAGACTCTGTCAGTGAGGGACATGCATTGGAAGATATGGGCAATCCCAGCTACAATCATCCTAGCATTAGAGATGGTATCAAACAACTCTGGGCCCGCTAATTTGATGACGATATCAGCAATGATTGCAGTATTCTCAATATGCTTCTATAGAATTCCTGATCTTCGTAGATTCAGGGAATGGCAGATCGAACAACTTACTCTTTCAATGATATATCTAATTGGTATAGCTGGAATATTAATTGGTACCATAGAATTCTCTGATACGAATTTTGTCAATCTTGTATTAGGCGAAGAATCTAACCAGACAATGCTCTGGTGGAGCTCCTTAGGAGCAATACTGACTATGATGCTCTTTCTGTCTGCATGGAAAGCTAGGATAATTCCCGGTGGAGCAGATGTAAAGGCACTAGTCCTGGTCACTCTATTCTTCCCATCGTGGGCATTCATCCCAGAGCAGATGTATTTCTCAGTAGAAAATACATTCCGCATTCCTCCTTCGATGGCACTATTCCTTTGGGCAGGGGCATCCTTTATCCTAGCAGCCCCGATAATCTTCCTGAGTAATGTAGCTAGAGGAGACGTTTCAAAGGCACCCGACTTCAAGATGGCATGGCATGCAACAAAGAAGCCCCTTTCAGGAATCATAGCCGGTCCATCTTGGATTCTCACCGAAGTAGCAGGTACAGAAGATGAACCAAGAGTTGTAAATAGGATTCTGCCTTCGAAGCACTCATCTCTAAGTAATTTCGAGGAGAATCTTGAGAGACTGGAGTCTATGGGGGTGGAAGAAGCTTGGGTAGCGACAAAGCACCCATTCCTGGTGTACCTATTCTTTGCTTTGATCCCACTCATGTTATTTGGAGATCCCTTGGCATATCTTCTCAAATGAAATCTTCCAGAGTCATCACAGTGACTCTATCGTTTTTGAACAGAGAGTCAACACTTGCTGACATCCAATCAACTCTGTCTTTGGTGTAGCCATCCACTCCATACTCTTGAATCACTTCTTCTGTGATTTGGATATATTTCCTAACTGCACCCTCTGATACTGTCAGTACCACATTTCCGCCACAAGAGGAATCACCAGCTCCTCCGAAACCTCCCGAACTGCGTATAGTTCTCTTGATACACTTTCCTGCTAGCGGCAGTCTTCGATAGGACTCACCACACTTAACGCATCTAATCTTCTGTCTGGTGTATGCCATTAGATTCCCTCTCATATCAGGAAGAAAATGAGACTCAATTACCTGCTTTGCAACTCTCTCCACTGCAACAGATCGAAGCACACTACCTAGGTCCAATTGACTATCCAATTTGTCTTTCATTGTAACTAGGGTTTTGTAAGAAGAATTTCTTGGTCCTGCATCCAAGGGTCCCGAGTCATGAGTCCAACCATAACCTCGAATCTCTCCAATCATCCCAATCCGACCTTCGACAATGTCCACAATATCACCTATTTCTTTGGGATGTGGCTGAGAAAGAGTTGCTTCGTAGAAATCTCTGCTATAGTTCCATGAACAATCGACATTTAGAGCCTCTTTGTCAATTTCACTAGCATTTAGCCTAGTCGTCAGAACTAGTGGGGCATCCATCCTACCTCCCCTATTTGCAGGAAGAATAGTCTGAGTAAAGTTTAGCAGACCGTCCATTAGCATCATCACGCTATCTTCATCACCATCGCAATTCCTTCTCTTTGCTGCATGGAAGAGAGGATGCGCGTATCCTGCAGAGGCATCAGTCCAGCCAATTATTCTGCAGGCAACTCCTCCTGAGGTATGCGGTGCGAGCCCAATCGCTATATGTCCAACAATATCTTCACGGTTCTTGGCCTTGTAGAAAGGCTTCATTCCGTAGAATCTTTTCAATAAATCATCAACAAAAGAGCAAGTCGAGAGAAGATGTTTCTCAGCCAAGCTGGATAGGATAAAGTCTTGAGGCAACAACTCAACCATCTGTTTGTCAGTAGTTAGTGGAGAACCTCTAATGTCGTGCGTGTAGCCAAGCTCAACCAGCTTTTTCCATGAAGTTCCGATCTCGACAGGTCGGAAGTGTGTAACTGGAACGTCACTCATATCGAATCTAGAAGTCCCATCCCTGAAAACAGAGACTCCATGTAATGCTCTCAGGATTCCTTTCTCCAATGGTTCAGGAGACTGTTCTTCGGAGAAGAGGCCCTTCACGGCCTTAATCTTCTCCGGCAATCTATCAAGACCCAGCCTCCTTCTCTTCGCCTCTAGAACAGAACCTAGGTTTACTGCAGTCCTTTCGCCTTTCCTCCTGCCCCTCTTCTTTCTAGGAGCAAGGATTGTCCTACCTCCACACTCTATATGGCTGTCTTCTTCAATACGATGATGACAGGTAACATGTGGACTCTGTCTACCACATTCTTGGCATAACCTAGGTCCAACAACTACCATAATTGTGCCTTTTTTAGCAGCCTCAGACACAAGTCTCTGCGGTCCACCATATTCTCCAATAGGAAAAATTGAATGGACTAGGGGACTCATTTCTCTAGCACCTGATTTCTCAGGTCTCCCCATCCTGGATCCTATCCTACAGGGCACTGCATCCTCCCACCGGGGAAGGGAAGAAGATCTCCTAACTATCTGGAGTGCTCTTTCTACTTCGTAGTCTTCCAGTAACGACTTAGCTATTGAAACGTCTGAATGATCGACTCCATCAACTTCAATAGAATTAATTTTTACAAGACTTGATGAAATTCTATCTACGTATTCCGATACTAATGGCTTAACATCAACCCTAACTCTAATCTTTCCTTCTTGAAATTCCAGTCCGAGACCATCCAGCAAGCTCTCCCAGAAATGAGTTATCACGATATCGCCCCCATCATGAGAATGACAAAGACCTAAAGTCATCAGAGATGACTTCACTACCCCATGCCTACTCAATTCAGTCCAACGAGGCCATTTCCCCATTATTGGTGAGCCAATCCCGACATCGTCTTGATCTATTGAGAGTGGCCAATCATCTACGATACCAACAATCCTAAGGGAATCCGACTCAATTTTTCCGTAATTCAACAAATTTTCTACTAACTCTGGAATGAATTGGATTGGTAAATCGGACCACCAGAGATTCCAAGGAGGGGGTACTGCAGTTCCAAATGACTCACAAATTTTTTTCATCTGAGACCAATTCAAACTCAGGCCCTTCAGAAAAGAAACCCAATCCCTCTTCCTCCAAGATCTCTCCAGAGAGTCTTCCCCTCCTCGATTAATAGCTCCGTTGAATGGCATTCCGGGGGGGAGATCTTTTACTAGAATTTCAACAATATCAGAGAAAGCCCGAATCTTTTCTTGATTGTCTATTGAATCAGCAACATCTGCAGCCCACCAATCAATAGAGTATGAAGATGGAACCAAACTCTTGTTGTTTTCTAGAAATTCGCCATATCCAAGTAGGATTTCTCCAGAATCCCAAATCGAATCAAGCTCATCTTCTACTTCTTTCCAGTCCTTCTTTGTTCGAATTTTTATTAAATCACCATTCTTCAGTAGAACAGTTGGACCTTCGACTTCTATACAAGGAGTCACTGCGCAAGCCTTTCCCGGACCCTCGATTTTCATCTGTGTACCCACAGAAAGAAAACCACCCATTGCTTCCATAGTTATTGGATTTAATCCAGCAGCTGCAAGGCCGGTAGCTCTGCTTCTTCCATATCTGAGCCTAAATCCACCGGGTTCTCTAGGTTCACCAAAGACCGGCCTTCCTGCGATAACATCGCCCATATATCGTTCCTCTTTCGGGATTATCCTGCTTACTTTGTCCCCAGGTCCTTCTGAACCAGAACTCTTCTGTTTATCTGCGAATCTAGATATAAAATCCCAACCGGGTACATCCAGCCTTTCAGTATGGCTCCTAATCTTTGGAGCTTTTAGACAAAGACCCTCTCCGATAACTAACATCACGCCTCCTCTAACTCTGGTCCTAAACGTTCCATTCCCATTTACTATATTCCTGACTTCTTTATATCCAGCACATTCCATCCTTTCAGTCTCTTCTCCGTTAATCATAACCGGACATTCATTGACAATCAACTCAGTCTCTTCTGGAGGAGGTTTGTACTGTAGGTTTGCCCTGTATAGGCCAAACTCTTCCTTGACCCTCTCAACTTCTGGAACTGTTGGGATGTATCTACTAACTCCCATTTCACGTCTAAGTATATCTCCAATGAGAACGCCCATCGCCTGAGCAGTACCTCCAGCCGCTCTTATCGGTCCACAGAAGTCTATTGAGAGAAACTCTGAACCATCTTCATTATTCAGGAGTCTTACCTCTCCAATTCCATCTAAGGGTGCAACAAGTACCGCTTCTGTTAGTACTGCAAGGCCCACTCGAAGTCCTGAATCTATTGCGCGTCGCTTATCTCCAGTTTTGATGTGCATTTCCTTTGTTACCGATATTGCAATCATTATTGCTGCAGTCTCTCTATCATGTGTGAGTAAAAGCTCCCTTAGAGGAACCTCAATCCTTAATGCAGGCGTTTCCTTTCTTTCCGGATCAGGATATAGATAAGGATCCTCTAGAAGCTTCTCTGTCCTACTTGCTAAATCAGCTGCTCTGGGGATTTCAATAGTCTCAGAAAAGTCAAGACCCTTTGATTTTGCCCCGCTGGCTATTGTATAAGCCTCCTCTATTCTATTATCCAGCCAGACCTGATAGGAATCCTTTTCTTTGGAAAGTCTGTCAATATCCATTTCTTCTATTCTGGTACTAATTTCCAATGCCCCACCTCCCTCAGTATCCCCACTACTGCTAGACCGTCCAAGAACATTCACTGTTTATTTTGTCAAAAAGTCGTTTTTCCAAGGTAATATTCATGCCACTTCCTCCAGTCCGTAAAAGATAGTATGACATCAACTTCTGTCGATGAAGCGAGATCGCGATTGATTGAGAAGATTAGACAACTAGCATATCTTTTCTCCGAAGAAGAACCTTTTACACTTGCAAGTGGAAAAGAAAGTAAGCATTTCTTTGACATGAAACCAGTAATGATGGATCCAGAATGCGCTCATTTGCTTGGAGTGTTGATACACTTCGAGTTAGATAATATTTCAGATGTAGATGCAGTTGGCGGCCTCGAACTCGGCGCAGTCCCCCTTACTGGAATTTCTATAGCCAAGGCTGGCAGAGGATCATCTCTCCGCGGATTTATTGTTAGGAAGGAGCCGAAGGGGAGAGGTGGCCGTAAGACTGGAAACCCGCCGGGAATAGAAGGCTCAAGCCTTAACAGGGGGGATAGAATTGTTCTATTGGAAGACGTTACCACTACAGGAGGATCCGCTCTAAAGGCTGCAGATATGCTTTCTGAAATGGGATGTATGGTTGTAGCTTGCATCACGATCCTAGATAGAGAAGAGGGGGGGACAGATGCTTTTGATAATTCAGGTATACCCCTAATTCCTCTAACACTGAAATCAGAAATTGCGGGATGAGATAATGGGTCAGCACGAAATTGACACTGAAAAACAACCTTATAATCCAAAAAAACTAGAGAAAAAGGAGTACATTGGCATAGGTGAATTCCTCTCGGTGGACATGCGATCGGGAATCATTGATGATGTTCAAGAGTTTCCTGAGATGAGAAAACCTTCGTATAAGATCAGAGTTGACTTTGGACCAGTAATTGGGAAGCTCTGGAGCTCAGCTCAGATAACCAACTACTCAAGGGCTAATCTAGTTGGTAGGACAGTTGTAGCTGCAATAAATCTGGGCGAAAAGACGCTCCCAACAGGTTTCGTATCACAGTTCCTAGTCCTCGGAGCGCTGGAACCAGATGGTACTGTGAGACTTTTGGAACTTCCAGAAGGCATACTTCCAGGGTCAACCATAGCTTAGGATGCATACCATATTGAACTTGCAACCACCCAATGCGAGTATGACATATGTTAGGATGACTACAAGCGCCGGAGAAATAGACATCAATCTTTACACTGAAGATTGCCCAGAAACCACAGAAAACTTCCTCAAATTAGTAGATGACGGATTTTACGATGGATTACATTTTCATAGAGTAATCAAGGATTTTATGATTCAAGGAGGCTGTCCGCATTCTAGCGATCCCCAAAATGGGAGGGCTGGAACTGGAGGCCCAGGATGGAAGATCCCTTGTGAAAAAGCTGCTTTAGCAAAAAAGCACGATAAACCAGGAATTTTCTCAATGGCAAATGCCGGCCCAAATACCGGAGGATCACAGTTTTTCCTTACTACAGTGCCTACTCCGTGGCTAGACGGTAGGCATGCAGTTTTCGGAGAGGTTGCCAAGGGAATGGAAGCCGTAAGAGAGATTGAGTCTACAGAAACTCTGCATGGTGATCGCCCCTCAACTCCTCAGAAAATCATCAAGGTTGAACGAGTATAACACGATTAGCAAAATTTATTAATAACTAATTAAAAAAATAAATATGGGCAAGCACCGTGTTGGTGATCGCAGAATAATTACAGTTAGTTTACCAGAGGACTTAGCAAGAAGATTAGATGCTAGAGTCGGTAAGGGCAGAAAATATGGAAGATCTGCAACTATCGCTGAGATGATAGAAAGCTCGATGTCAGGAGTCTCAAAAATTCAAGATTCAAGTCAGAAAAAGAAATCTAGGCACCCTAAGAGACCTTCTGGTAAGGTACGAGTAGAGATCGATACCATGGGAAATATTGAGGTACCTGCAGACAGATATTATGGTGCACAGACCGCTAGATCTCTGATTAATTTCGATATAGGAGAAGATAGAATGCCTAGGTCAGTGATTAGAGCATTTGGGATTTTGAAACAAGCTGCTGCAGAAACAAATGTGGAATTGAAGTCACTTGACAAAAAAATCGGCTCTCTAGTCTCCAAGGCATGCGATGAGGTAATTTCCGGAGAGCTCGATATCCATTTCCCTCTGAGAATATGGCAAACCGGATCAGGAACGCAGACAAATATGAATTCTAATGAAGTCATTGCTAATAGGGCAATCGAGATTGCAGGAGGTACACTAGGAAGCAAGTCGCCAGTTCATCCTAATGATCACGTTAATCGGGCACAGTCGAGCAATGACACCTTTCCAACTGCAATGCACATCGCAGCGGCGGAGGAGATACAGCATAGGTTAATTCCTTCAGTTGAAAAACTACGTATGGAGCTTTCAAGAAAGTCTGATGAATTCTCTGAAATCGTAAAAATTGGTAGGACACACCTGATGGATGCAGTCCCCCTTACTTTAGGTCAGGAATTCAGCGCTTATGTTTCAATGATTGAATCTAACCAGATTCGTATCCAATCCGCTATGTCAGATTTATTTGAGTTGGCATTGGGAGGTACTGCGGTTGGTACTGGATTAAACACTCATCCAGAATTTGCCAATCTAGTTGCCGATAAAATCGCCAAAAAGACAGATTTACCCTTTTCCAGCGCTGAAAATAAGTTTGCTCAATTAGCAGCGCATGATGCAGTAGTTGCAGCTTCTGGTTCTCTCAATACTCTAGCAGGATCACTGATGAAAATTGCAAATGATATACGGTGGCTGGGTTCAGGACCTAGATGCGGTTTTGGAGAATTATCTCTTCCGGCCAATGAGCCCGGATCCAGCATCATGCCAGGAAAGGTAAATCCTACCCAATCAGAGGCAATGACAATGGTTTGTTGTCAAGTAATGGGAAACCATATGGCAATTTCTATCGGAGGGAGCCAAGGAAACTTCGAACTAAATGTGTTCAAGCCAATGATGATTCACAATCTCCTTCATAGTATCAGACTTCTGTCAGACTCATGTATTTCCTTTTCGGAAAAGTGCATTTCAGGAATTGAGGCCAATCAGGCTAAAATTTCAGAACATCTTGAAAATTCTTTGATGCTTGTAACATCTCTTAATCCTCATATCGGATATGATAATGCAGCCAAAATTGCCAAGAATGCTCATGAAAAAGGACTCACTCTCCGCCAGAGTGCAATTCAGTTGGAGTTGCTTAACGACGAAGAGTTCGATCTTTGGGTAAGGCCAGAGGAGATGCTTGGCCCAAACTAATCCAAAAAATACAATCATTGCATAAGAGTCTTGAGCTAATACTCCTTCGGCCGAACGTGGCTACCCAAGTACCACTTTCAGAGGCAACTCGTTCTGAACTATTCTCTAAATGTGAAGGAATTAGAGGACTGACCTCTTGGCTAGATGGAATAGATAGAAGGCCGGGTTTAGATGAATTAGATTCCAGACTATCAAATCTAGAAATTAATGTCGAAGCCCTTGAGGACTGTATAGGATATTCTCAAGGACAGTATCAGAGGAACGTGATAAAGAAGACAGATCACTACGAGCTTGTAGCAATTTGTTGGAAACCCGGGCAAGATACCCCAATCCATGATCACGTTGGAAGCGACTGTGCCTTTCTTATCGTATCAGGAGTCTCAACAGAGACTGTTTATGAGGTGAATAAGGAAGGGTTAGCAACAGCCATCTCTCAAAGACGATATCTTCCAGGAGAGGTTTGTGCCGCGGAAGAGCCAGATATTCACAGAGTCTCAAATGACGAAGATTCCAACCTAATCAACTTGCATGTGTATACCCCACCGCTGAGTGATTTCAAGATATACTCGCCAGCAGAGTAACTCAATGTCCGCGTTCTGCAATTAGTTGCATTGCTTGCTGGGCCCACATCATCTTAGCAACTCTGCCGGGTGTAAACTCAAGTGCATCATTGACAACCTCTGCAGTAACTGGGTCCATCTTGGAAATTTGACCGAAAGTGTGTATTCCGAGAACATTTAGCTTTCTTTGGCTAAAATCATCTAATCCTTGAATTCTTGTAAGATCATCAGGCCTCTCATCTTCGGCTTCACCGATTTGAGCCCAATTTACTTGAACAGCCTTCAGACCAACCCTTTCGAGAATCAAATCTTCTCTATCCATAATATTCGCTTTCAGTTTCAAATCAGCCTCAGAAGCCAATCTTTCTGCCTTCATTGCCTCAGTCTCTACCCCTACCAAAGCCTCTTCCTTACCTTTCATCTCACTCTGAATCTTTTGGATATCCTTCTCTACTTCCTCTGCCTTCCTCGCAGTTTCTGACTTGAATTTGTGACTCTCCTCAATCTCCTGCTCAACCTTCAATTTCTGAGCTTCCGCCTTCTTAGCCTCGGCCTCAACATCAGCAATCTCTTTCTGCTTGGCTTTGACTTCCTTTTCAAGAGATTTAGCTGCCTTCATTTCGTCTTTCATCTGGGACTTCACATCATGAAGCGCTCCCTTTGCTTCTTCAGCCTCCGCTTTGGAAGCCTCCAGAGCCTCCTGCTTCTTTGCCATCGTACTTTCCATCTTTGCTTCTGCAGCTTCCCTCTTTGAGCGAAACTCCTCTAGTTGCTCTTCCGCTTTGGACTTCGCTTTTCCAGAGGCCTTAATTTGCTTCTCGGCAACTTTTCTTTCCATCTCTGCCTTCTTTAGTTCTGATTCGGCCTTGGCGGCCGCCTTACCTTCTTTTGCGACCTCTGCACCGAGCTTCTTAGCCTCAGCCATTGCTTCCTTTGCAGTCTTTCCTGCTTCCTTTGCAGCATCACCTTCTTCTCTCGCCTTCAGCTTTAGCTCAGCCTCTTTTTCCTTTAGTTCATCAGGAGATAATTTAGAAGATGACTTCACTTCTTCGAGTGCCTTTTTGGCCGCTTTCGCCTGCTTCTCAGCAGCTATCCTACCTGCTTCGGCTTTTTTCGCTTCGACTTCAGCCTTTGCGACTGCCTTCGCTTCCTTGGCAGCCGCCTTCCCCTTTGCTGCCTGCTCCTTCTTCGCAGCTTTCAATTCCGCCTGAGCAGCTGCAGCGGAAGCTTTCGCCTCAGCCTCCTTTGCCTTCGCCTCGGCTGGATCAACTGACTCGGATCCCTTTGACTTCTTCTTAGCCTTGGTCTTCGGTTTAGGCTCTTCTACCTGTTCTGGCTCTTCTACCTGTTCTGGCTCTTCTACCTGTTCTGGCTCTTCTACCTGTTCTGGCTCCGGCTCAGGTTCTGCTTTCTTAGAAGTAATCTTCCCATACTTCTTTTGAAGAGCCTTGATCATGGTTTCATAGTCGCCTTTGAACTTCTTTACTAGCTTAGGAATATTCTGAACCTGCTTAGAACGCTCGGGTTCTTCGAGAAATTGCATATAAGTTGCCTTGGCAAGCTTTGCCGCCTGCTCAGCAGTGATTTCAGTCCCCATGGGACATGGGAGTAAATCAAACATTTAAGGATTTGACAATTTGAGTATTTCTCTTCATATAGAAATGTCATGTTCTAAATCCGATTTGTACTCATCCAGAACCTCTGAAAATATTTGGATATCCGAATCAAAAGTCTCTGGTAACAAAGGACCGAATGAGAAACGGAAGAACCGAGAGTACGGAGTTACATATGACGGATCTTTCGAATGAGGTCTAGCCATATCACAATCAGAAGCACTTAGAATCGCGGCTCCTCTCTTGAATAAGCGCCTATTTAGCTCAGCGCTATTCATTCCAGGGGGAAGCTCTAGCCAGTGGTAGAATCCTCCATTTCCGGTATAAACTCCAAGACCCATATCCTCGAATGCCTTGCCATATCTCTCCCTCTGCCAGTTGTAGTGTCTTTCAATGGCTTTCCTAGCTCTTTTTACCCGTGCGGGCTCCAGAAGCTTCACGGCATATAGTTGGGAGGGATGACTCACTCCACCCATTCCGAAGCTTGAGTAGTTTGACATAGTCTCAATATTCTTCTTACTTGCTACAATCCAACCGATTCTGATTCCGGGACATTGAAGTCCTTTAGTACACGCCCCAGCAAGGAAAATATTGCTATTATCCAAATCTTGTACATACTCGATCCCACTGACTGAAGGAGAATGGAACATCTCGTAAGCCTCATCCAATAGAATACCATTCCCGGCACTTTCTGCCATCTCTATTAGTTCCCTAAGCTCCTCTCCTGAACGTGTCTGACCAGATGGATTCTGGGGATTTGAAATTACAGGCATCAAATGGGTCTTGGCATTGAGTCCCAATCTATCGAAGTACTCAGAATTACCAGGATGGAAATTATTTTCTCTAGTGAATGGAACGACTTGAAAACTCGTTTTTGTTTGTTCCATGATGTCTAGGTATGCCGGCCACTCAATATTCCCAATCCTTACTTGAACGTGTTCTTTCAGATATGCCAGAACAGTGTATATTCCAGGCCTTCCTCCAGCAAAAACCATTATATTTTCCGGAGAAATACTGGAGCCATATTGGGAGTTATAGTAATCAGAAATTGACTCACGTAATTGCGGATGTCCCCATGCTTTCGGATAGAACCTATCTTCCCAGGTTACCTCTATCTCGTCCGGAAGAGGGGGGCCATCGAACATCTCCAATTGTGTAGTAAGTGGAAATCCTTGAGACCAAGGATGAGTGCCTTCAGAGCCCATGAAACTCCCGAAGGCATCTCTGAATGCATACAGAGTTTCGTAAATCCCCATTGGAGGACAGTTGTCTGAAAGGAACGATTCTACCTTCGCAGACTCATTGTATTCGGCATCACCAGAATAACTTCTTGGCTCTGACATTGTCTCCCGGTAACATAACACACACATGAGTTTCACCGTCAAACCACTAGAGTAGAAACGAGTGCGAAAGCGAAAAACGGTTATTACTCTGAATGAATGTCAAGGGGCATGAAAGAAAACCGAGCCGGAAATATGGTAATTCCATTCATATTGGTAATATTGCTAGTCGGACTGTCATCCTCCAATTTAATACATGGAGATAATCAATCAGAATTGAATCACAATAATGCCCAATTCACTTTGGGATCTATGAATTATCCTGGTTCCACAATTGGTTCGATATATTCTCAATCAACAATTACTGCTTCATTCTCATACACCTGCGTAATCATATTTGACAATTCTATGAAGTGCTGGGGCCAGAGGGGAGTATCCCCTAGTACTGGTTACTTGGGAGATGGGCAGATAAATGGGAATTCCTTCATCCCCACTGAGGTATTGCTTGATGACGAGCAAGGAAACTCTAGCGCGATTGAGACTGCATCTTATGGGCATCACTCTTGCGCGGTAATGGATGACTATTCATTGAAGTGTTGGGGCAATGATTGGAATGGTCAGGTCGGTGACAATGTCTCCGGAGGATGGCACTCAACACCATTCCCTACAACAATGCCGAATGGACTTACTGCGATCCAATCAGCAGCCGGTTTGCATACCTCATGTGCAATAATGGATGATTTTTCCCTTTGGTGCTGGGGGGACAACGATCCCCAAGGGCAGGTAGGGATAGGTAATACCAGCCAAGGAAATATATCAATTCCTCATCAAATTGACCTACCCTCGAATCGATCTGCTATCTCTGTATCATATGGGCAGGACTATGGGTGTGCTATCCTGGATAATGGAGATGGAATGTGCTGGGGGGACAACCAAGGTGCACAGCTCGGTGATGGAACTACAGAAAATAAGTCATCACCTACTCTGATTTCATTGATTCCTCAGAATCGTAGTTTAGTCGCTGTAGATGTTGGATTTCAGACAACATGTGGGATACTGGATAACGGAAGCGTCCTTTGCTGGGGGAGAAATGATGGAGGACAATTTGGAGATGGTACACTTGTAAACCACTCTTCGACTGTTTCTAGATTCGCAATTTTACCTGAAGGGAGAGTAGCCGTATCTATCTCAGTAGGACAATCCCATGCATGTGCAATTTTGGATAACGGTGACGCATTCTGTTGGGGGGGTAATGAATTGGGCCAACTAGGGGACGATTCTACAACCAACAGAAGTACCCCAACGAGGGTTTCTATGCCAGAAGGATCAGTTGTTTCCACAATTTCCGCAGGTACCCAACATACTTGTGCAATTATGTCCAATGCATCTGTTTACTGTTGGGGAGACAACTCAGAGGGCCAACTTGGAATTGGCGAGGGACTCGTCAGCATCTCCCCTTCGTTTGTTGATCTAGGTCCGAATGAGTATGCAATGCTAGCTGAGCGTGATCACGATGGTGACGGAGTAATTTCCATATTCGACCCCTTTCCAAATGGGTGTCCATCAGGAACATACTCTACAAATGGAACCTGTCTGGAGACAAATCCTGGATATTTCAGTGATGGAAACCCACCATACGACCAGATTCCATGTGAAATTGGACAATTTCAGCCCCTCACAGGTCAAGATTCGTGCATCCTTGCTACCCCTGGTCACTTCGTTAGTGGTGAGTCTTGGACGGATCAGACAGAATGCTCACCTGGAACATTCCAACAAAACTATGGAGGGGCCTTTTGTTTGCCAGCATCAATTGGATATTTTGTAGCAGAATCGGGAGCTTCTAGGCAAGCAGCTTGCTCTCCGGGTAGCTATCAAAATCAGACTAACTCAACATTATGCCTAGAAGCCTCTCCAGGGCATTTCGTTTCAGGTGGAGCATCCGGAAATCAGACTGCATGCGATCCAGGAACCTACCAGAATCTCGCAGGACAAATAACATGTTTAGAGGTGGAAATAGGCTTCCAAGCACCTAACCAAGGCTCAACTTCACAAGAACAGTGCCATCCAGGCACATTCTCCTCGCAAACCGGACAATCCCAATGTACAGAAGCATCACCCGGATATTTCGTCAGCGGGGTACAGCAGCAAGCGCAATCTCCTTGTCAGCCGGGAGAATATCAACCCTCATCAGCTCAGGGGGAATGTCTACTGACATCACCTGGAAACTACACAGACTCAGAGGCGTCCGTAAACCAGAATCCATGTCCTCCAGGCAACTTTCAACCTCTGTCTGGCCAAGTCTCGTGCCTACAGACAGATCCCGGAAACTTCTCATTGGATGGTGCGACCTCACAGTCTCCCTGTTTACCAGGAACATTTCAGCCAGACCCAGGAAATGGTGAGTGCATTGACGCAGAACCAGGACACTACGTAGATTTGGATGGAGCCGCAGGACAGATGCCATGCCCCGAGGGCCAATTTCAGGGAGAAGCAGGAACTGAAGGTTGCTTAGACGCTCCAGCAGGGGAAGTCTCCAGTCCCGATGGAACCTCTACCATCCCATGCTCCCCAGGCACATACAAACCGGAAAATCAGAACTCTTGTATCCAGTCTTCTCCAGGAAATTTTGTCAATCAATCTGGAGCTACCTCACAAACTCCTTGCGATCCAGGGACCTTTTCCGATTCACCCGGAGGAACAGATTGTGAACTAGCGGCCCCGGGTAATTTTGTTCCTGAAAGTGGGGCCTCCTCAGAGACTCCGTGCTCGAAGGGTGAATTCCAATCTTACGGGGGACAGAGCTCTTGCAATCAGGCTATGCCCGGTCATCATGTTCCTCAGGAAGGCGCTCTTTCTCAGACAAGCTGCCGTCCAGGTAACTTTCAACCAGAAGAAGGCCAGGAAGAGTGCCTCCCCGCCGATCCTGGAAGTTTTGCTCCTTCCTCAGGATCGACTTCTCAGTCTCCATGTCAACCCGGTTCCTTCCAGCCTTCTTCATCTTCTACGGTTTGTCAACCATCGGATCCAGGTCATTTCGTTGAAGAGGCAGGTGCTGTTGAACAAATGAAGTGTCCATCTGGCTATGAACAGGAGTTGACCGGACAGACAGCTTGTGAGAAAATCGAGAGACCGTTATGGTTGACTATTCTAATGTTCGGCGTACCAGCAATAGTACTAGGTACAATGGCAGTGCTGTACATCGCAAACAAGAAGAAAAAAGGGTTAGGGGGCCGAGGAAAGGCCTACATGTACTCTGAAGACCTCAGAAGGAGATGACAGTCTCCTAATAGTACCAGTTATGTGAGAAATTCCTGCCGGGACTTCATGAGACACTACCCCGGAGACAGAGTAGACCTACGAAGCGACACTATCACACAACCCACTCCTGATATGAGGGAGGCGATGGCATCTGCTGTTGTAGGAGACGATGTTTTAGGAGACGATCCCACTGTGTTAGAGCTACAGAATAGGGTAGCAAGTATGCTGGACAAGCAAGCAGCCCTTTTCGTCCCGTCTGGAACCATGTCTAATGCGGTAGCAATCAAAGCTCAGACGAGACATGGCGATGAGATTGTTTCTCACAAAAAGAGCCACATATATTTGTACGAATCAGGAGGATATGCTGCACTCGCTGGATGCTCGATCTCCTTGGTAGAAGGACCATGGGGGCAAATGTCCGCTGAAGGAGTCCAAAATGCCATCAGGAAATCAGAAGGAAGTGATTCTCATTATCCTGATTGCAACTTGGTATGTGTTGAGAATACCGCAAATGTTGGAGGCGGAACAATCTATGACCAGCAAACTCTAGATGAAATTTGCGAAGTTGCACACCTAAATGACTGCCGCGTCCACTTAGATGGTGCACGTATTTTCAATGCGGCAGTTGGTAGCGACACAGATCCTGCTAGGATGGTGCGGGACTTCGATACTGTTTCCGTTTGTCTCTCGAAGGGTCTGGGTGCTCCTGTGGGATCAGTACTTGTTGGAGATCTTGCGACAATTACCGAATCCCATAGATGGAGGAAGATGTTAGGAGGCGGAATGAGACAATCGGGAATCCTAGCCGCAGCAGGTCTTTACGCCTTGGAGAACAATATTGAGCGATTATCCGAGGATCATTCAAGAGCGATAAGGCTAGCTGAGGCAATAAGTGAGATGAATAACTTCTCAGTGGATTTGGGAAGTGTCCAGTCTAACATGGTGTATGTCGATTGTAATGAAGCCGGAGCGAAGGAGATGATGAATAGGCTTGCCCAGAGAGGTATCGATGTTCTAGACGAAACGGACTCAATAATCAGGGCCGTGGTTCACTTACATATTACAGAAAATGATATTGACAGGGCAATAGAGGCATTCGAAGCCTCACAATAACCCGCAAGCGTTCAATAACCCACCCATCTCGAACAATCATGAGGAAGATTGCGGCAATAGTTCTAGCTCTAGTTATTTTTTTACCAATCCAAGTCTCCTCAGCAAGTGATACACTGTGGGACGATGCAAGATTTTCATCTGTTTCCGGGGGAACTATTGGTGGATTATCTATAGATTTAACAAATACTTCTACTCAAGATTCAGAAAACTCCCAGATCTCGGAACTATCAAATTTAGTAGAGGTATACACAGCAACTTGGTGTACAAACTGTGTCAAGACCGAGAAAGCTTTGGATGAGGCAATTGGGGGCTCCGAAGTTACTCGAATCCACTATCACAGATACTGGCATGAAACAATCGATCCATTCGGTAGCAATTCTACTGATGAAAGATGGGTTGAGGTGTATGGAAGAGGCTCAACTTTCTCCAGTGAGACTTCTTATTCTAGTGGAATGGAGAGAATTGCCCCATCAAATGTATTTGACGGGGAGAGGATGTATACTGGAATTAGCACTAATTCAAACAGTTTGGTAACGGACTACTCTACTGCGCTGTCATTGGGCTCATCGCACCCATTTTCACAAAACGGATCTCTCTCGCTAGAGGTAGAGAGAACGAGCTTAGCAAACGACTCTCCAGTGTATAATGTCTCTTGGGGATATGATCTTTGGTGGCCCGATGGAACTTACAATGTAGTGGGTTGGCTTTTGTTCGTTGAAAAGATTGCGTACTTCCCAGAAGGCAGTAATGGAAAGGACAACTATAGCCATGTCCTGCACCAAGCAGTGAAATTAAATCCTGATGCATATCAGAATTTTTCAGTAAGGGAATCGATAGAAGTCAAAGCCCCAACCCCTTGGGATGGAGATGACATGTCAGCAATTCTAATCCTGGATTGGTCCTCACTGCAAGAAGAAAAATCAAATTCATTACCAGCCCCAGCAGTATCTGCGCTATTGCTTATGCTAGCCGCTCTGGTGCCTAGAAGAAACACGTACTCGTTATAATTAGATGCTAGACCATCAATGAGTTGAATAACCATCGTCGAGCATACGGAACGCTCGGAGATGGTGAGTTGGCAACAGGAGACCATAATGTCACCAGTGAGGAGGTTCCGAGAGGACCAATGCCAGAATGGCTCAAAGAGCACATAAAGAAACAAACATTAGGTAATAATAATCTAGATATCAGTTTTTTTGGCCGCATTCTAGTGATATACCCTTCGGAGAAATCAAGGACCCAAGCACTATCTTCGATAGAGCTTAACGGGGCAATTGATAGGACTCTGCACCATACAGTCGAGTCTCTGATTTCGTCTCTTGTTGCCGACTTAAGACTCCCAAGGGTCCTCTCAAATGATGGCCCACTAATGGAAATAATACATAGCGAGTGTAAGAGTGAGGCATCTAAGCTTGGATTCCCTCTGATTAATCCACTTCCTGAAATGAAATGGGGCAAGGGTAAGACAGAAGCATTGGCCTTACTACATCGTCAACTATCAAGAGATTTGGTTGCTCAACGGTGGGATGGTCCCGGAATTCCAACATTTAGGAGAGTGATTAAACGCCTAGAAAAAAAGTTGCGCTTCACTCACCCCGATATGACGATTGAGAGGATAATCGATGCGTTAGAACTAGGATATACGCCATTCACAATATCAGACGTCGATGGGATAATCATGCTCGATCATTCACCAACAATGCCTCGTTCGCATATAGAGATATTACTCTCACTTTCCAAGCATCGACCAATTCACCAGCTTACGTACCCCGGAAACTATCGTATAGGCCATCATGGACTCCTTCTTATCGACCAGTACCCAATTAAGGAGTTGCAGAATCTTCCCTCATGGATTCCTCGAAAAAGAAAAACAGAAAAAAATGAATCAGTTGACATAAGAAGAATACTTATTACTAGAGAAAAGCACTCAATAGAAGCTGCAGTCAGATTAACATTAGAGAGGATAAATGAAGGAGATGCCGAAATTATCATTGTCGACCCAGCCATAGAAAAAAATAGACTCAAATGGGAGCAGATGCTTGGAGGAATTGGAGTTGGTTTGGAAAGAAAACGACAAATCATTTTGTCTCACCCCATATGTCACTGGATCCTGAGTCTGGTGAATCTAGCTCATGGATCCAACTCATTTTCTTTGGCCAATCTCAGAGCTCTGTCCCTTCAGAGATCGATTATTCCATTCGAGAACCCATCAATTCATCCCTCAGAGATTACAATCATTCCATCACCAGATCCGGAAATACTAACAAAATTAGCTAGAAATGAACATGTTCTAGGCGGTCCGGGGGCAGTTTCGAAGTGGATCGAGGCTCTCTCCAAACCTCCTCTCGATGAGAGTGATGGCACTAAAAAAGAATCAACTCAATGGTGGATACTCTGCCTGTTGAACTCTCTATGGCCTATACTGCGTGGTCCCGATAGAGATTTGATTCAAGAATTACGAAAACCCATCGGATGTCACACAGGCGAGATACTCCCAATTCATGATTTAGTTTCCGACGGAGATGAATGGCTCGAAAAGACAATCTCTCTGATAGATTTAGATTCTGAAATGCAAAATTATAGCGGAAGGGGACTTTCTCCTATAGCAGCAATTCAGGCATTAATGGGGGATAGAGAGAAACTTAGACAAATGCAACGAATATCAGGCTATAGAATTCCAATTATGGGCTCAGAATGGGTCGATGAGTTTACCACCCTAATTAGGCAATCTTCTGCTCCTTCAGGTGGTTCTAATTACTCTGGTAACGTCTCTCTACTAAGTCCAGAAGAAACTCTGGGATGTACTTCAGATCTGATAGTTCTGGCCAATGTTTCCAGCTCTTCTTGGGATCTTAGAGTACCTAAGATTCCATACATAGGGGACGAAGAAAGACATTCATTGGGGATTCTAAGACCCGATGGACCAATCAGGGATGCCAGACATCAGCTTCAATACATCTTACATGCATCTCCCGAGGTGATAATTCTGGATTCCAGTATTGATGAAACCTCACCTCCAGCAGCTCCAATTAGAGAATGGATTAGGAAAGAGGATGAAAAGGGAAATATTGGGTCTCCGTTCAACTATGATGAACTCAATTACTCTTCACGATCCTCAAGGCAAGATGATGGTTTACAAATTAGTGAAGGAAAAACTCCGAAAAGCGCTCCGATAAATCCCAGTGCGATATCGATTCCCATCGATACGTATCTCCAGAGAGATCGTGAGAGGAGGCAGCCCACCATTCCTGAGGGAGATGGCTATCTTCCCAATGACTCCAACACTCAACTCTTCTCAATAGAGAGTCTAAGATTTCATGGAAAGACTTCTGCGGGCATCAAACCTCCTAGAATAAACAATCGATGGCCAGTAATAGGGGCATCATTAGACGGAAGTAAGACTACTTCGATAGATCCAAGGCCACTATCTCCCACCTCAACGGGGAATCAAGTTAGCGATTCCAGACATGGTCATTCCGGGAAATCAGAGCAGAAAGTCTCCGTTTGGTCTCCAACCAGGCTACAAACGTGGTTGAAATGTCCAAGGATGGGTTGGCTATCTAGAGAATTGAGGGCAGACAGAGAAGAATTACAGGGAGACGACCTAGATAACAGGACATATGGCGACCTACTTCACAACATCCATCATGACGTCATTGCTCACATATTAGAATTCGAAATAGGAGCCGAGAGAAACCTTGAAGATGATTTAGGCCATATTAACATCTCACGATCAGGTCTAAATTCAGACGAGATCATGAAGATAGCCCTAGAAGCTCTTGATTCCAGAGCCCCATGGCTCGAGAGGACAGATGCTGTGTCAACTCAGAGGCTTAGGTCATTGACTGGGATGAATAGGGATGTCTGGAGTAGTTGGCTTGCAGATCCATATCCAATTCCTCCAGCCGGTAGAATTGGAGGAATAGTTTTGGCAGAACTCGAATTAAGAGATACTATTCCAGTTTCGATAGAATGGATGATTGGAAATGAAGGCCCTGGAAGTGTGGAAATCTCACTTCCTCCCGAGCTTTCCGGAGGAATAGCATATGATCCAATTAAGGTCAAGGGTTGGATAGACAGAGTCGATCTACTTCCTCATATTTTGAAAAATGATAAATGGGAGGATAAAGATGGTGACGACACCGTTGCTCCAATCAGAATTCACGACTCAGGATGGAGACCAAAGCGAATAGTGGCAATCAGGGATCTAAAGACTTCCGAGACTAACATCCCCAGGAATCGTCATTATGACGGCCTTCTAGAAGAGCTGCAACTAGCGATATATGCCAGAGCATGGGAGTTGACCCATCCAGGAGACTTAGTATTAGGAGCAGGCATTTCTGTCATTGGTCATAACTCTGAACACTTTATTGAGGTCTCTTCAGAGTACTCCAAATTTAATGATGAGAAAAAAATTGGAACAATTACGAATATCACTTCAGAGTCGCACCGGTTTTCGGATGAAAATGAAGAAACACAGAGCGATAATTTCAGAGCCTGGCTTGCTCAGAGACTCTCAGTAGCATTGCAGATCTCATCGAGCGCCGGTTCAGGGAGAGTACACCCTACGCCTTCTGCTAGAACTTGTGGATACTGTCCGGTAAGGGAGACATGTAATGTTAGAATGGAGGGGCACTTATGATCCGGCTAAACACTGCCCAGCGTCTCGCGCTCAATCTCGATTCACATATCGTCATTGATGCAGGTGCTGGAACAGGAAAGACTAGTACAATCGTTCATAGAGTGATTGAGCACTACTTATGTGCGGATCAAAGAGCAACTAGAATTCTTCCAAAACCTGCTAGACCATCTAGTATCGAAAGAGGAATGGTTTCTGCACCCTCATCAGATCGGGTCAAACTCGAAGATTGGGGCGGACTTTTGCCTGCTGAGGTGGTCCTACTCACATTTACAAATAGAGCAGCAGATGAAATGAAAGACAGACTTCGTAGGTCAATTTCTAGAATTAAACCAGGACCCATCGGATTCGATGCTACCCATCGCTACGATCCAAGAGTGAGGGGGGATGGTTTCGTTGAACAGCTTCTAACACTTCTAGAGGATGCACCCATAGGTACCATTGACTCATTCCTATCTCAGCTTGTTTCCCCCTATAGGGGAAAATTAGGAAATTCCTTCACTAAGGACAATGTATCAGATTCATCTAGGGTTTTATTGGTCGAGACTGCACTCAGAACCATTTGGAGGCTAGCAAGCGATAGATCTAGGATTGGTGATGCAGTAGATGCTGGAATTCCATCAAGAATCGCATCAGAAGTCCTCTCTGCAAGAGATAGGGTCGCAAGACACTATTCTGGAAGAACTTCTGCTGCCAGAGTTCTAAGAACACTGGTGGGGAAGTCTGTTTTCGTAGATGAGTCTTCTAGAAAAATATTTGACGATAGAGGCAAGGTAGACCGTGAAAAACTCCTAAATGTGATCCTATCCTCTATTGAGGAAGAACTAGTATCACAGCAGGCATATAGACTCCATAATGTGATTTCTAAGATTTGTGATTGCATTAAGGAATGCATCCAATCACCATCAGACATGGGTTGGATGCATGAGACGCGCATGGCTTCATTAGATGAACTTGAAAGAAAAGGACCACCCTCAGGAATCTGGGAGAAGCTATGCTGGATGGGACACGTTCTGACATGCATAGTAAGCCACTCAACCCTAATGGCAAAGAAAATGAACTTCTTTCCTAATATGAAGCTACCATCAGATAATTGGCCTTCTGGAATTAGGAGCTATGCCGAAATCAAAGATAAGGCACTGAAGTCAAGATACAAGTCTGTGATCAAGTCTCAGAAATCGGATCTAGAGCAAATTTGGTATGATGATGTGGGAAGTATGGTTCTTCATTATGTTAGAACTGCGATAATGCTGGACGACGCGACCCCTCCAGAGACTCCAGATATTTGGGAAAGTCCGATAGTAGTCCTGCCTATTGACATCCCAGAGAGGATGGGCTATCCTAAGAAGAAATATCATTTTTCTATAGACGCTGAGATTCAGAACCTTCGCGACCTCCATCTTCTTCATCTCGGTTTTCAAGGTGTGATGAAGAAACTGAAACTTCGTGAAGAAGTGCATGATTTCGATGATATTGAAAGACTTGCTGGAGATCTACTGTTGTCTAACTGTCCTGAGGTATGCAGGACATTCTACCATCATTCCGTGCAACTAGAACTTGACTCCATCAATATAAAAAGTCCATGGAAGGACGATCATATTAAGAGAGCACTCGAAGCGATTTCAGCTTTAGAAGACAATAGAGATATTGCGGGTGAATCAGCAAATATATTGAGCGCTATGCGGAGAGATCTAGAGAGTAGGTACCTACTTCTGAAGCAGATTAGACGAAGATTCAGGGCATTCATAATAGACGAGGCACAGGATAACTCGCCACTGCAATGGAGATTACTTTCGAGACTTTGGGGCTCCAGAGAGATTAGAGAAGATGACTCACATAACCCAGATACGCCTTGGGAGCCCACAATATGCTATGTTGGGGATATAAAGCAGAGTATTTATGCCTTCAGACAAGCAGAAGTTACCGGTTTTCTAGACTTCGCTAAATCGCTAAGAAGCATAAATCTTCATGAGTTTTCCAGCGTTCCAGAACTTACCAGAAAACCCCAACTCAGAAGAGCTAACCATAGCCGAGATCCACGTAACGACCACCAATTGACATTCGCCTCTGCCACTGAGTACTCTGAGAGAGGTGGTCGAGATCTTTCCCCTTGGATTCCATTCGACTCAACAGATTGGGATCTTCCAGCACTTTCTGGTAAGGAAGTAAATGAAAGAAAACAGGGGTTGGTTTCTTTGCAGGTCAACTACAGATCAGAAGGAGGACTTTTGGATATAATGAACGAGTGGTGGGAGGATATCTTTTCCGAAAGACACAGATTACTGTCCAAGGGTGATTTCTATGCTTCTCATCAGACGCTGCATTCGTTCCCCGAGAAGAGAAAAATGCCTGGATATGTTGAGTGGATCTGTCCTTCCGAATCACATAGTAAGGAAGACCCTCCGAAGGACCTATCGAAACATATCGATCCCTTCGGACCGGGGCCAATCGATAGACTAGAAAGACAGGCAATGCTCATTGCATTAAGGGTTAGAAGCCTCATTGAAGGGACTAAGGCTCGAGTCAAATCATCCGAAGGATCATGGAAAGAGACGACTCCCGCTGATCTAGTTAGTCCGGGTGATATTACTATTCTTCTCCCAACTAGGGTGAAACTTAGGGATGCCATCATTAGGAACTTGCATGATCATGGCATCTCTGCACAAGCAGATCACGATGGTGGCCTATTGGAAAGGCCCGCAGCCAGAGCGCTTGAGGCCCTAGTCCAGTTCGTTGCCAGACCGAAATCTCGACATAACGCCCTATGGGTAGTCACCTCGCCTCTAATAGGCTTCAATGATGAACAGATTCAGCAATTCCTGTCCTCCTGTGAGGAGGGAGAGGACCTTCTAGTCGGGCTCCTCCCTCATTGTATCGATAAAAGACAGAGGTCATTAGTCTCTAGATGGTATGACTTGGCATCTAGCTCGAGATTAGTGGAACTTCTAGAAGATACCATAGATCGTTCTGATCTCCTAGTTGCTTTCCCTGATCAAGTATCTAGACAAGATGCAGAGCAATTCGTCGAGATTTTCCGAAGTTTGTCAGAAGAGGTAGGAGGGGATGCAATAGTCCTTTCCGATAGACTTAGGGATTTGAGAGACAGCTATTCTGAAGCTCTAAAGGCATCACCAGTCCCTCCTAGTGATGCTGTCAAGGTAATGTCAATTCATAGTTCAAAGGGACTAGAGTCCAAGGTCGTAGTATTGGCTGACCTCTTTTCTTCTAGGCAGACCAATATGAAGAATGAAAATTATAGTAGGCTAATTGTTAGCCCTGAGATGTTCGCTGGCCACCCGAATCCATGGCCTACAGAATCTAATAAGCCGCCAAGGTCAGCTCTTTGGGACCATGTTTCTCTACTTCACAGAGCAAGAAAGAATGCTGAGGCAAGGCGCTTACTCTATGTTGCTGCAACTAGGGCCGAGGAGAGGCTGATAATTGCAGGATCCCCGAAGGGTACGCAATGGTTGGAAGGTGAAGGCATTTCGATCCCGTGGTCCTACGACAAAAATGCACCACAGTTAGGGCAAATGTGGCTCGAATCATTAAGAAATGGCTCTTGGAGAAGGGGGGAAAAACAATCTCCATGGCTACTTTCGTCAAATTTCGATAGTGAATCGAGATTAGAAAATACTGGTATCATTTCTATTAATCCAGCAGAATTGATTGAAGACGCTTCGATTGGAGGTAGAGAGAAATCTGGAATGACCGTAATTCACCATCCAGATTGCTTTTCAGATTCCGAGAAAGAAGAAAAACAGATAATTACGCCACTCCAAAGAATCGAGATAATTGACAGAGCCTCGCGAAGTAAGCCAATATCTAGTCCACAAAATGAACATTCTCCTCTCAGGGATCTCTCAACCAGAGTAAGAGTTAATCCTAGCAAGCTACCCTCATTCTTCGATTGTCCAAGATGTCATTGGCTAGAAGTAAGAGCAGGCGTCGAGCCAGGAATAGTTTCGAAGAACAACGAAAAAACAGAGGAATCCAAATCGTCATCACTATTGGACCCGACAATGATTGGAGACATTTTTCACAGAATTATAGAGATTGGAATTGGAAATCCAGGCCCGGGGATAGAAGGACCCAGCACTCCCCTTCCATCCTCATGGACTACCAAAACAGAAGATAGAATCACTAGTGATGAAATTCACAGAATAGTGTTCAATGAGCTTCTACCTCCGGGAGAGGACCAGAAAAAGATCTCCGAGATTACTTCAATCATGGCCAAAAGAGTATCTAACGGGAAATTGGGTGATATGATAAGAGGGGAAACAATTGACGATCTTAGAATTGAGGGTCTAAGAACTGAGATGCCATTCCACATATCCATACCTACGACTTTTGAAACTGTAACAAAAAAGAAGTGGACACCCGATGGAGATCATGTCCTAGTGAATATTGGCTCCACTACTATCGATATGAGTGGAGTAATTGATTTGGTCCTCTGTACCGTAGATAAGAACGGAGCGCCTTCAATAAGAGCTGTAGATCTAAAAACGTCTGAGGCAAACTATCTGAAAAGCGAGCCTGATCAAGGTTTATTGAAGGCTATGGGGGAACATTCAGTTGCCCCATCTTGCGAATCTGAGTATCAGCTACTCAACAAGCACAGACTTCAGATGGTACTTTACAACATCGCTCTTAAAACATCAGAATCTGACAGAAAAAATGCAGGATTGCCATATAGAAAGGTACTATCTCCGGCTATACTTGTGGGTGTTACTGGCAGATTGATCGAATACCCGGAGGAACTTCTGGAGAGTGCCGAGATCGATTTATTCGATACACTAAATAGAACTGCTAGAATGTCCATCGCTTCCGATTTCCCGCTTTCTGAATTAGGAGAATACAATAAAGGTACTAATTCCAAATGTCAATTTTGCTCTTTTTCAGAGGGAATCATGTCGAAGAGTCCATGAGTGAATACTCCGAGTAAGGGGTATGGAGCTGAACTTGGGAACTTTGATGGAGAGGAGTGATCAGATTTGGGAGGAATCAATTCTTCCTAGTCTTTCCGAATTTATTGGAATAAAGGCACTCTCCCCTCTTTTCGAGCCAAATTGGTCTGAACTAGGAGAACTAGATGCCTCACTCAATCTCTTTAGAGATTGGTTGGACGATCAACAAATCGAGGGAATGGCTCATCAGGTACATAAAATCGAAAATCTCTCTCCTGTTCTAATTGTGACCATAGAAGGAACCGGATCAGGCGAGGTAATATTCTACTCCCATCTGGACAAGCAGCCATCAAGACCAGAGTTATGGTCAGATGGCCTCCATCCTCTCAAAGCAGTCAGAAGAGGGCCCTGGATCTATGGGAGAGGTTCCGTCGATGATGGTTATGGCGGATATCTTTGTGCTACTTCAATTCGTCTTCTTCAAGAGGCAGGAGTGCCACACCCACGGTGTACTATGATTATCGAGACCTGCGAAGAGTCCGGATCATTCGATTTGCCTCCTTATCTGGATGCACTTACCGAGCATCTTCGAAATCCCGATATGATCGTAGTAATGGATAGTGGAGGCCCAGATTATGAACATATTTGGATGACTGAGGCACTTAGAGGACTTGTTTCTGGGACCCTATCAGTAAAGGTCTCTCACGAGGGAATTCATTCTGGAAATTCTGGGGGCTCCATCCCCTCATCATTTAGGATTCAGAGAATTCTTCTTGATAGAGTGGAAGACTCTGCTACTGGTCGAATTCTAATCCCTGAGATGCATGTGGACATCTCTGAAGAAGTTAGACAGAAAGCCGTATCACTCAGGAAAATAGTCGGTGACAGTATTTGGGAACAATTCCCAACTGTAGAAAATCTCAGACAAGCATCAGAATCCACTGAAGACATGCTTGTCGCTATGAATTGGGAACCCACTCTATCTATTATCGGGGCTGATGGGATTCCCTCAGTTCAGGATGCAGGAAACGTTCTCAGAACTAACACAGACCTAAAACTAAGTTTCAGAATACCCCCTGGCGTAGACTCTCAGACCGCTATGTCTTCAGTCAAGTCCGTTCTGGAGCAAAATCCCCCATATGGTTCTGAAGTATCATTCACTCCAGACTCTTCAGCGGATGGATTTCATGCACCACCACTCAGTGAGGCCATCTCAGACGCAATTTACGGTGCTTCCAATGAATTGACTGGATTGCCCCCATTAGCCACTTGGACTGGGGGAACAATACCATTCATGGCCATGATGCAGTGCAAATATCCAGAAGCCATGTTCTTGTGTACCGGAACTTCCGGACCCGGAAATAATGCGCACGGTCCAGATGAGAAATTACACATCCCTTCATCCAAGAGGTTGACAGTGGCACTCTCAGCAACAATTGCGGCAATTTCGATAAACCCCTGATTTGTGATTTATTCAAGCCTCAAGTTCCGCCGGGGTTATATCGGGGTTACCTGCGCACAATGTAAGATGATGGGCCCAGACGACACTCAGGAACCAGACCCACAGCAGACAATACTTCAGTTGGAGCAGCAGGCATCTAAGGATAAAGAGGCCCTGGATAAATTACTGGTTGCATATCAGGCCCAAGAGGCTGACATCAATGAGATGAAGGCTCAGGTAGAGACCCTTAACAGAGAGTTAATAGACAAGGAAACCGAGAAGGAAGGAATCAACAATCTTCTCTCAAATTTGAGAAGGCAGAAGGATGAGATGGAATTAGATCTCGCTAAAGCAAATACAAAGATTCCGTTTCTTGAGACCAAACTTGAGAAGACAGAGGAGATGCTAGAAAGAGAGAAAGCAAGATTGGGAACCGCCATCACCCTAGCCGAGGAGATTGACGAGTCCAATCAGGCCGCACAGTCAGAATTAGCGGCTAGAGATGATTGGTATATTCAACATATGCAAATTTTTGAGGAACTCAATGATGCAATTAAGACTAGACACGACATGATAGATAGAGCAATCGCAACAGCGAAGGAGATTCAGTCCAAGCAGGAGACGTTCCAAGAACAGAAGAAGGCTGTAATTGAGGATATTAAGAACATGGAAAGTGAGACTTCTGTAGAACCAGAAGACTCAGTTGAAAATGAGTCAGAAAAAGAACAGTCTTAATTCACACCTTCTTGATGAATTTTGCAGGAACCCCTCCCCAAACTTCTCCTTCTGGTACTTCTGTCCACTTGGGAACCACCGCTCTTGAGGCAATCACTGCTCCTGATCCAATGGTGCATCCTGGCTGGATGATACTGCCTCCGCCAATCAGTACCCCATCGCCAATCCTCACAGGAGCCAATACTATCTCGCCACTTTCTACCAGATGCCCATTTATGATGGCATCACCTCCAACTACTACTCCATCCCCAATAAATATCATTGAGGCATCATTAATATTCATTGAATTGAGTTGAACTCTTTTCCCAATTTTCGCTCCCATCATCCTGTAGTACAATGTGCCAACAAATGAAGGAACAATTAGTCCTAGAAAGATTCTTGCAACTCTGTGTGCAACCAATGAGAAGGCCCATTGAATGGTTATGAAAGATCTCAATGGATACCTCCCCTCATCCTTCCTTATTCTGAATATCCCTCCGAATAATCCGCAGATAACTAGAAGGCAAACTCCCCAAAGAATGTAACCTAAACCAATTCCTACGCAGATTCCAGCGGCCTCGATAAGCTCTCCATGCCCATTAGATAGATTCCTCAGCTCTTCAAAAAGAAAGTATGATGGAATAATGGCTAGACCAAATACAACTCCGAAGAGAATCATTACCAATCCCGTGAGTATATTCTGGACTGTTTCGAAAGACCTCATCCTGTTACTCCTCGGGATATAGTCCGGCTTCGACATCTGCCTGTCTTGCCACTCTCTTCCCTTCCTCTACATCAATGAAAGGAAAAAGAAACAATCCCAAGACGAGTATCACCAGTAGAATCATTATACCAAATCTGGTATCATATGCGGCGGAGAAAAAGGCGAATATAAACGGACCAATTACGGCTGCAGCCTTTCCCATGAAACCAAAGAATCCAAAGAACTCAGTAGTTCTAGACTTCGGAACCAAATATGCGAACAGACTTCTTGCCTGTGCTCCAGCAGATCCTTGGACGAAGCCAACCATAGTTCCAAGGAGAAGCCACTGGATAGTTACTCCAATGTTTAGTGGGCTCCATACATTATCTCTCAAAAAATTAGGCCACCAGTCTATAGGTCCCCCTTCGATTATGGTAATGTGATGATCACCGACCGAGCTCATGTTATCTAACTCGCCTCCCTTGAAAGAAAATGACCATCTGTGATCAGTCATTTGCCCCATCTCAGTAGCAAGAAGAGAAGCCTCCTGCTTCGATATCACAGTTTTCTCAATATCAGAATCTGACCATACTTCTCCATCTAAGTTACCTTCGATCATATATTCAAGGAACGACTCTCTGAAATCTGCATCTCCTGGTCCAGATTTACTTACCCACCCCTTTACTCCTCTGTCATGCAGAGTACTCAGCTCGTATTCTTCTGACTCTGCGATATACTCATATCGAAAGTCAAATCTCTCATGATCATTGTTTAGATCTAGGGGCGCGAATCCAGTAGCAATAATGAGGACCATCATGTATACTCCTATAGAGCCCCCAAGAACTGCCTTAGCCCCAAATCTTGCTGCCAACATTCCTCCAACTACTGACATGGGGATGGCAATAATATTAGCCAGTAGTATTAGAGCGAAATTCATCAAGACAGGAAGACGAAGATCATTTTCAGCGAATGAACTCGCAACTCCTCCTACAGTGTGAAGAACATCATAGAAGAGTAAGTATGAAAGAAGATAAATCACCAGAATTCTATACTTCTTAACCTCTCTGAATGTACTTCTGACCTCATTAAATCCATCGCTAACTGCTTCCATTATGGAACTATATGTTCGCTCTTTGGCAATTTCAGGTTCGGGAGTATTTCGGAAAAACGGCAATCCAAATCCTAGCCACCACAGTGAAGTTGTCACGAATGCAAAACTCAGGGTCCAAGGGCCGTAAGCGCTAGTTAGCCCCAACCCTCCGGTAGCCAAGACAACCAGATGAACAATAAGAATTAGTGTTCCACCTGCAAATCCATATGCGAAACCCCAACTCGAGACTTTTTCCATTTGATCCTGATCTGCAAGATATGGCATGAATGCATAGTATATCGTGTTCCCTCCAGCCATCCCTATTTGTCCCATTAGAAAACAGAAGGCGAGAAGTCTGTATGCCGAATCTTCATTTAGATGAGGGGCTATTCCCATGAATGCAGTAAAAACAACTCCAATTATCGTATAAATCCAGACTATCTTTTTCTTGATTCTAATTCTATCTGCTATTGCTCCCAATATCGGACTAGAAATGGCTACAAAAACCATCGATAATCCGAGTACTGCAGCATAGAAAGAAGTGCCAGTAACATTGAATCCAGCAATCTCAGAAGAGCCTCCTGTTGCTAAATTAAAGTATCTAGTAATTAGTTGCCCACCTAAGACAGTTCCAACGGTAAGTGCAAATGCTTGATTCGCCCAATCATACCAATACCAGCTCTTCAAAGCTTTATTGTCTGCATCACTCATCCCTTCTATTGTTCCAAATGACATCCGATAACCGAATTTATGCAGCAATGGTAGGCGTTTAGTGTATTCTGATACATCTAGTGTTTTTATGGCTCGTTACACGCGTCAATATCAAGAACAAAACACCGAACGAGAATCATGGTCAGTGCATGCGGAATACTTGGCAACGGGTCAAAGCCAGTAAAGATCCACCATCTTATCAAGGCCCCAGAGAATACACCAGAATCGGTGTCCTTCAGAGAATCATGGGATGCAAATAAGCCCGTAACTGTATATAAGACCCCAGAGAATCTCCCTGATGGGACTCCCTGTACAGCAGCTACGGTTATTCTCAGGTCAAAGGGTTGTGCTTGGTGGTGGAAGTCTGGTTGTACTTTTTGCGGCTACTTCAATGATGTTAGGGATGATGTATCCGCAGAAGAAATGTTTTCGCAATGGGACTTTGCAAAGAAATCAACTAATCAATTTGAAGGTTGTAAAATGGTAAAGGTTTACACATCTGGAACATTTTTTGAAGATAGAGAAAATCCTCCTGAGTGGCAAGAGACAGTTCTCAGAGAAACTTCTGCAATGGGGTTGCACTTAGTTATTGAGGCTCAGGCCCAAATGTGTACTCCAGGAAAAATAAAATGGGTATCGGAAAGACATCCAGGTTGTACGGTTGCAATAGGTCTGGAGGCATATGACGACCGTGTTCTTAGATTCCATGTAAACAAGGGATTTACAATAAAACAATGGCATAAAGCGGTTGAAATGCTTAGAGAAAACAATCTCAGAGTAAAGACATACTTACTTTTCAAGCCACCATTCATGTCAGAGGGGGATGCTCTAACCCATACCACAGATTGGTTATTGGGGGTGGCTCCATATTCAGATGAGGTTTCTGTCAATCCAATGAATATTCAGAAAAATACAGTAGTTGATAGAATATTCAGAAATCGCGAATACCGACCACCTTGGCTCTGGTCATTGGTGGAAATGATACAGCGTTCCAGTGTCAAACTTGAGACATTAGATTGTAGAGTGATCGTACATCCAACGGCAGGGGGTAAAATTAGGGGTGCCCATAACTGTGGCAAATGTGACTCAGACGTAGTCTCAGCAATTGAAAGATACTCTGTTTCAGGAGATGTGATGGAATTTTCCAATCTTGATTGTTCCTGCAAATCTCATTGGAAAGCAGAAATAGAAAATGATACTTTCCTTCCACTTCCATTGGGATTTGGGACATTTAGGAGAGGGTCTGTATTAGATATTGTACGTGCTCCTTGACACATTTGTCAAGTTTAATGCGCCCAACGCTTAAGGGCAAATCTCCGGTGGTCGATTCGGAATCGTAGGATTCTTGGGTGATGATATGGACAACGAAGAGACCTCTTTGGTTGGTGAGTTTCTCCAAGGAGAAGCCGAGCCATCTTCCTCATGGGTTATGCTAGCAATAGGCTTCGTTTCAACTATAATTTTCCTAATACTGTATGGGATATTATTTCCCGACAGCGACCTCCCTGTTATTTCCAGTGTCCTACCAGTTTTCGATGGAGTATTTGACTCGGGAATTTGGTTCTTTATTCTTGGAGCTATGATTGGAGTTTTCGCTATTCTAGGAACTATGCTGACCGAGGCAACAAGCGAGTGAGGTGATACTTTGAGTCTAATGTCCTCAGTACTTGTTTTCTGGGTTGCAATGATTGCAGTTTTTGTTATGATCAATAGGGGTTTCTGGGTATTTACAGATGTAAGCAAGAGCTTGAGTATGTTCATGTTAGAGAAGGCTCTAGGCCCTCCTATAGACTTCGTTGAGGGAAAAAAGGGATCTGCAGCCACGACATGGATTTTGCATGGGGCTCTTTGGCTAATACCATCTTCAACAGTAACATTCTGTGGCCTTTGGCTGGCTCATGATTCTGATGCTCTTCATGCCCTTTCTTCTTGGGGATTGAACCCCTCATCATCTTCATTGATTGTCTCAGGCCTTCTAATCACAGTTTATGGATCCATGGGAATGCTGCTAATTGGTTCAGCTATGCATATTATTCCAGAATTAGGCGGAACAAACCTTGCCACAGAGAAAAACGCTACGTTGATGTCCCTAATCTGGACTCTTTCAGTCTTCGTAATGTTCGTTGCTGTAAATAGACCTGAGATTCTTGGTTTCAAGATTATGCCAGTCTCTACAGTGCTAATTAACCTCGCACTTCTGGCAATAATCGTAAATTTACTCATTACCGCTGCCTCTAGGAGCAAGAAGCTACCACTACCGGGATGGATGATGATCATTGGTTTGATTTCTGCTCCAATGTCAGTTGTCTCACTGGTGATTTCAGGTTCGATAGATACAGGAATCGGACAATGGTTAGCGACTAGAATGGCCGGCACGACCTTCTTCCTGATGCTATCAGGTGCCCTTCTTTATGGAGCATCCAGAGGAAGCGGCAATCCCCTTTGGTCCCGATCTCTTGCAGCAGTAACGCTTTCAGGAGCGATCCTAACAATTAGCCCTTCAGGTTTAATCGAGGGAGATGTAGCAGCAGACTTCCTAGCATTGGACAAATCAATTTTCGATCCTTCAAGAAATGATGTCATAGCTGGCTCATTCTTGCTGGCTCTTTCATTAATTCCGGCAATAGCCCTTTCCGCTAACGTCCTGGCTACGCTCAGAGGGGATGATGTATTCATGGAGAATCCAGACTCTCCAGGAATGCCCGAGATTAATCTCGCAGCCTTCATGATTGTTCCAATCACAATAGGCGCTCTTTTCGTCAGCACTGATTATCTGACTGGAACAAATGAACTTACTGGAATCCATATGTCTCTAGCATTGACGGGAATTTGGTTGGTTTCTGTACCTGCTTCTCTAGGATCTGCATTATCGATATTTCCTGAGGTATCAGGAAGGAACGTCCTCTCGATCAATCGCTCAAGATGGGCGTTCTGGTTGATGGCCGGAGGGGCCTTCTCGGGCCTAGCGTTCACAATGATGGCTGACTTCTCAGATATGGCCCTTGCAGAAGCAGCTGTAGAAGATGAAATTAATATTGCAAATAGACTCCGAGTTCTTGGTTCAATTCTATTCTATGGAACTGTTCTAGGTGCGATTTATCACTCATTGAATATGATAAGTGGTACGTTTCGGGGATCTATAGTTGGAGGAGACTCTTCTGAATCATCATCATCAATCTCAAGTCCATACAAGCTAACCAAGGAGACTACAATAAGGAAAATTCTGGCACAAAGAGAAGGCAAACTCGATACAGTTGTCATCCCGGAGACAACAACCGAGGATCAAGGAAGGGCTACAGAACTCTAATCATGTAAAATAGTCCATGTACTGATGGTCATCTCAAAGGGATGTCTAGTATGCGAATAGGTCTAGTCGGAAAACCAAATGTTGGCAAGTCTACTGCCTTTTCCGCGCTAACTGAGATTCCAGTAGATATTGCTAACTATCCATTCACCACCATCGATCCAAATGTTGGAGTAACTTGGCTACCCCTTCCTTCTGACTGTGTCTGCTCAATATTAAGACAAAAAAGAGAATCTACAGGGAGACTTGATTCGATCAGTCTAGAAGATGCTAGAAGTGGTAGTATCTGCTTACCAAATTCAGGCTCATGCATCGGATTCAGAAGAATGGTTCCAGTTACACTGGTCGATGTTGCTGGGCTAGTTCCCGGTGCGCACGAAGGGAGGGGAAGGGGCAACCAGTTCCTGTCCGATCTTTCAAGATGTGACGCTTTGATTCAGATTGTTGATGTATCAGGGTCAACAGATTTAGAAGGAAACCCTGTAGGTTCTGGGGGCTCAAAACCAATTGAAGAACATAAGTTTCTACTAAGGGAATTAGATTCATGGATTTCCGGAATAATTCATAATGGCTGGGATAGAGTATCTAGAAGGGCTCAAGCAGAAGGTGAAAGCGCAATCCGCGATCATCTGATCGGCAGACTTACCGGAATAGGAGCCAATGAGTCCCACATCGCTTCAGGATTATTAGCTATTGAAAGAAAATTACCCAATCCAACCGATTTCAGCAATTGGGGTTCAGAGGAAATAATGACAATCTCGTCTTCTATCAGGAAGTCATTGTTCCCTATTTCAGTTGTAGCAAATAAGGCAGACATTATTGTTGGGAGCGGAGAGCAACTTCGATCGGAAGTAGAATCAAATGGGGGCAAATTGGTTTACACCAGCGCGGAGGCAGAACTCGCACTCCGTCGAGCTTCTTCATCAGGATTGATTGCATATAGTCCAGGAAAATCCGAGTTTCAATTAACAGATATGGGTCAAGAAAAACTCTCAGATCAACAAAGACTTGCTCTGGATTCTATTTCAGAATCACTTTCCTCTTGGGAAGGTGGGGGTTTGGTCGGACTAATCACGGAAGTTGTCTTCAGTCAGCTTTCTAGGATTGTTACATACCCAGTCCAAGACGATACAAGATGGGTCGATGGAGATGGAAAAATCCTTCCAGACGCAATTCTTGTTCCCAGAGGAACAACAGCTAAGGGTTTAGCATATATTGTTCACTCAGATTTAGGAGAAGGATTTGTTAGAGCCATAGATGGAAAATCTGGGATGGTAATAGGAGCAGACCACGTACTAGAAGATAGAGATATTGTTAGTATTCAGGCTAAATCATAGTCATGTTTGATCAGTAATTGAAACGGTAAAAAGCACTGCAGTCCATGTTATATCGTATTCTTCATCGTTGTCGATAAGTCCTCCAGCAATCGGCGCGGTATCGATACTAGCAGTTACTTCTACTATCCATGAACCTCTCCCCTTCCCCCCATCATCCCACATTTCTAGAATTTCACTTTCACTCATTTCTTCTTCAGTATATTCTGAACCAGTATAATTCTCTGTTATATCCCACCTCATACTGAATCCTCCACCGCCACCGCCCGAGCAATCTCCCTCAGCAATCTTATCTTCTACTCCTTCTACACCACTAAGATCACTTTGACCTTCAGCACTATCAGTGAATCCTGGACCAGGATCGTCATTATCGTTACAGCTTACTTGTATCTCAACAAAACCTATGTTAAGCTGATCCTCAAGAACTACATCAAAAAACGAATCATAAGTTTCTCCATCTGAAAGTACGACACTTTCACTCAGAGTATTCTCACTTTCTTCGAAAATCACCTGTAGTGATCCAGTCTGACCAGAGCTCCCCCCACTCGAGATTTCATCTTCAATCAAAGATGGTAGGGCCTCAAAATATATTGGGAATGCAACTAGGAAAACGACCGTCCCAGCTAGAGTCTTTACTTTCTGCGGAGAGTCAACTAGGTCTTGGAAGTCCATGGGCGATCGCTCTTCGATTTCCGACCCACCTATCAAATAAACTCACTCAATAGTCTGAGTTCGCTGTAATCAATCATCCATTGTGCTTTCCCATTTCGATATTCCAACGCCCTCTCTTGAGAAGGCAACTCTAGATTTTTTGAATTCTGGCAGTAGATATCCAATCGTCGATCTTTCCCAAAATGACCATTTCCAAGGACATCTGGGTAGATAGCTACTCCATTCTTTCAAGAATGAAGTCCATTTTTCTCCTTCAAACAATTCCGGAATCCTAAATGATACGAAAGAAATCCTTCCTGCTGAACCAGGGACATAACTCCATGTACGAATGGATAGACCCTCTGCCTCGCCATCTTCAACTTTGAGACCAAAAACTCTGGCTCTTTTTGCAAGAGGAATAATAATCGCCCACCTCTGGACAAAAGTGGTTTCTTCGAACCTACTCATCCTCCATCCTTTTTTCTCACCGAAAACTCTCATCGATCTGATTGCTTCAGTTGGCACTATACTCACAGGAATCTCAAGCATCCGCTCCATCAGTATCACCCCATCCTCGAGGCCCTCGCCCATAGCGGCTTCGCGTCATTCATTTCATTTGTTGATTCAGCCGAACAGAGATCCTAGACCTTCGAAGCCACCCGCTTCTTCTTCGGGCTCCTCTGCAGACTCTTCCGCTGGAGCAGCCTCACTGGCAGCTCCTCCGGAAGATGCAGAAGGAGCAGCCGATGCCACTGGGGCAGCGACTGCGGTCGCCATGGCCTCATCGATGTCTACAGAGCCTAGAGAGGCAACCAGGGACTTCACTCGAGCCCCATCAGCCTCGACTCCGGCAGCCTTCAGCACTGAGCTGACGGCCTTGTCATCGATGTCCTGTCCTGCGGAATGCAACAACATTGCAGCATACACATATTCCATTTCATTCACCTTTTTTTATCCGAAGAGATCGCCGAGTCCACCGAACCCTGCGTCTTCCTCCTCTTCCTCATTTTCCGGCTCCTCTTCGGAACCTTCCTTTTCCGTCACCTCGGATTGGGCGACTTCCTTACTCTCTGAAACTGCTCCTAAAGCAGTAATCAGCTCTTCATCGAGAGCTGAGGAATCTAATTGTCCAGCAATGGACATTGCTTGCATACGAGCCTTGGAGATAATGATTTTTGCCGTTTCATCATTGAAAATTCCCGCCTCAATTGCTACAGAAAATGCCTCTGATGATGCCTTTGAAATCAAAGTAGGAGTAGTCACTTCTGAGAACCACTTAACGTTACATGCCAGGTTAAATGCTCCGGATGTGGCGGAGATAATATCATTTCTTAGTCCATCAATGTCTAGATTCAAATCCGATGAGTCGAAGATATGACCCTCTTCGATTGCACCGGTTAGAATTAGGCCTATTTCGATTGGATTTATTCCTAACTTCGCAAGCATTATTCCCAAATCTGCGGATATCTCATCTCCCTTTGAGAAAGTAGTCTCTCTCTGAATCGCTACCTTGCCCTTATCTATTTTTGCTGGAATTCCAACCGCATTGAACTCTCCAACAATTGGGCCTGGGCCGAACTCTGTTGGACCGGCAGGAATTGTGACGTCTTCTGGAAAGTTCTCTCCAGCCTTTGCTGCGCGCCCCTGCCTTGTTTTTTCCAACTCACCAAATATCTCGAATGCATTCATTGAGTCACTGTGAACTACACAAGGTTGATGCGCCCCCTCAAGTAACTTATCGATTTCTTCGGTCGGCCTTCCTGCCTCTGACCATGCAATACGCATCAACGATTTCTTCGCCATCGTGATGGACATTCTTTTTCTGAGACTATTCCTCATGTCAATCATATTGCTTGCAGGTACTCCAGAAACATCCACAATAGCTACCACTCCCTCGCTACTGAAGACCTCTTTGAGGTCGGAAACACTTTCTTTCTTCCATCCAGCAACCTTTGGGATCAAAGAATCACCTCAACTCTAATCGAAGGTCCCATTGATGTTTTCACATAGCAAGAGCGAATGTTACCTGCACCCCTTTCCAATTTACCAGTTACCCTATCCCATATTGCAATTGCGTTGGAAGTCAGATCGTCAATTCCCTGTTCCCTAGATCCTAATGCAGTATGGAATGTTACTTTGTCTCTCGACCTAACTACTGCCGTATCCTTTAGTCCTGAAGCCAGAGTGGAAGGGTCTAGAGTTGGAGGAACTGGTCGAGGCATCTTTCCCCTAGGTCCCAAAACTCCTCCAAGGAATCTTCCCACCGTACCCATATGTGGTATCTCTGACAAGAAGAAATCATACTGCTTGGCGACCTTTCTTGCCTTCTGTTTGTTTCCGCCTAGATCTTCAATGGTTGATGGATCAATTACATCTAATCCTCCAGCCTTCGCCTTTGTTGCCATTTCTCCACCTGCAAACATGGCAATCTTGACTGGTTTGCCCCTTCCCGAAGGAAGCCTCACTTCTTCCTGAATCCTATTTGTCGGTATCTTTAGATCAACGTCCTTTATAGTGAAAGAAATCTCAATTGACTCGACAAAGCTCCTCTCTGGAGCTTCCTCGATTGCCTGTTGAATCGCTGTCTGTAATTTTTCCTTCATTTTTCCCACCTCTGCGGTTAACGAGGATCACCTCTCCCGCAATTCGTGAAGTTCTAACTGAAATACTCGTTGAACGCTCCCTCACTCATATCCTTTAGAGCGACTTTTGGCTCCCTGCCTTCTACTCGTACCCTCATAGCTACGCAGGTGCCCATAACTTCTCTACAACGGGCATACAGGGTTTTACCAGTTAGACGGTCCTTTTGACCCTCTGCAATACTTTTCACCTGATCCATTGTTAGATTCTCAGTAGAAGCTTCCCATGACCCATTACACTTCTTCTTCCCAAGGGTTTGTATTACCTTGTGGGGCGTTTCATTACGTGCAGACATGGAAAAACTCACCTTTCGCGGAACCCGCCGACTTACTCTCCCTATATGAATAATGATGCAAGCAAAAAACAGCCTTTGATGAATCACTCTACTCTCTGAGTAACTCTAACTTGATCCGCTCGAACCGTCAAAGCTACGGGTACTGCTGCTTCGAAGAGCTCCACTGTGACCTCTTCTTTGGATTCAGCTACTACTGTAACTCTAGCGGCTTGTCCTCTGAACGCGCCTCCAGAAATTTCCACGATACAACCTTCTTCTATTCCCGTAGTAGCAGCCTTCGGCTCAAGGTAAGGAAGCACATCTTCAAGGGGGGCCTCTCCATCCAGAACCTTACTACAATTTTTGAGTGGAGTTACTCCTACTCCCACTCTCCCAATCAATTTCTGAACATGATGCATTGCACTAGCCTCAACAAAAATGAATCCCTTCATGTAGTGAGGGCTCAAAACTCCAAAAATCTTGTCTTGAATGTCCTTCAATGAACCTGTCCCCGAAAGTCTAGCCCTAATCTCTGCAGCTACATTCTGCTCCTGTCCGATTGAGGTTTTCAGTATGTATAGATAAGATGCAACGTCCCCGTACATTTCTCTCAGTTGGGGAGTCGAGTAGTCTTTCTTCTGAATTCCTCCCGGATCAACCCACTCGAAATTCTTGTAAATTGCTCCAGGACTAACCTCCACTTCTTCCGTAATGAAGAGAATTGGGGTCACATCGTTCAGACGATTTCCATAAGCCAATCCCCTCGCCATGTCTGAACGCACAATCTGCAATTTTTCAGAAATAATTCCAGTACACTCTGTTATTCTAGCCACAAGAGATTCATAGTCACTCGGATCGCCTACACCATAAATTCCATCCCAAGCTCCAGGGAAATCTGCAACCTCGTCCGCACGCTGCATCAGAAGGACTTTTTCCCCACTTCGAATATATATTGTAAATGCCTCAGACAGGATCTCACCTCACCCTACTAACCAACTAAAGAAAGGAGGAAAAACGTTAACCATCAGAGCTAGAACAACGAAACCAATCGCACCTAGAATAAACATCCCAATCCCACAAACGATCACTGTCTGTCGAAACTCCTGTTTAGATGGCTTCTTTGCCATCTTCAGAATCCTTGCATAGGAACCCGTCTGAAGGCCCTTGACTCTACCTTCAATTTCATCCTGCCAGGTCTGCGCCATCTCTTCAATAGGACTAACCTTTGAGTTCTCAACAGCCATGCAAACACCTAGAAGCAACCCGGCGACCTACAGATTCCATTTAAGGGCGACGGGAAGTATGCCGACGCGAATATCAATAAAAAATCAAAACTAACTTACGAATTCTACAGTTCTATTCCTTAGATTCCTCATCTGTGTGTGGAGAGAAGCTCCGTGAATCTGCTCGCTCTTTACGCCAGTAAGTACTAGGAGAACTCTGATGTCATTGCCCATGGAATCATCTGTCGTTACACCCCAAATCATTCTCGCATATGGGTTGATACTCTCTCGTATAATTTTCGCACACTGCTCAGCTTCACCCAGTGTGAGCCCAGGACCTCCTACAACATTTACCAGCGCGCCTCTGGCATCTGAAATGTCTATGTCTAGCAGGGGTGACTGTAATGCCTCCAAGGTCGCCTTATCTGCTCCCTCTTCGGCGGTTGCCTCACCAAGTCCAATCATTGCAACCCCTCCACCATTCTCCATTACTGAACGTAGATCTTGGAAGTCCAGATTAACAACTCCCTCTTTAGCAATCATTTCGGAAACTCCCGAAATACTCCTCATCAATAGCTCATCGGCTACTCTGAAAGCAGCGTCAAGAGGGAGATCTCTAACTCCTTCTACTTCGAGAAGCCTCTCATTTGGAAGAACTATTACAGTGTCACATACTTCCCTTAGACGTTCTAGGCCCCACTCCGCATTTTGCCTCCTAACAGCCCCTTCCGAAACAAAAGGATAGCTTACTACAGCAATAGTAAGTGCCTCAGAGGCTTTAGCGAGCCTGGCGACGACGTGGGCACTCCCAGTCCCAGTTCCGCCGCCTAGGCCCGCGGTGATGAAAGCGAGATCGCACTTCTCCACCTCGTTCTTTAGCACACGTTCAGACTCATATGCCGCTTGTTCTCCTTTCTCTGGGTCACCCCCCGCCCCCCTGCCTCGGGCGGACCGACCAATCAGAACCTTGTTCTCCACGTTAACTCTCAACAGATGTTGAGCATCGGTGTTCACTGCCATCCCCTTGACATACTCGCCGTCGAACAAGCCCTCATGCTCCAATCGGGCGACCGTATTGGATCCACACCCACCGCATCCGAAAACTCTAATCTTCGGTTGAAGTGACTTCAGAAGGTTTTCTAGATCAGGCGCTTCTTCCAATTCAGTATGTGTAGATGCTTGATCCCCCTCTTCTTGAAGTTCCAGAACTCTTTCAATAAGATGCTTCACGAACCTTAGGCGTGTTGAATAGAGCATAACCATTGCCCCACAGAATACGTCTCAGACATCGGTTTCTATGCTCTTTATTGATTTCCATCATGCCAAGAGTCCATTTCTTGTTTTTACGAATCTGACTAGGAACGTGTATAATCCGCCCCATGCTGAAATTGCTAAAGCTGCAGTCATCCCGTTCAAGTGACTGTTTCCAAGCAGAAACCACTCACCTATCTCATTAGTCTGAATGCTAGAAAGTCCGGCATGTGCCTGCCATGAAACTGAGATAAGTGCGACCAAAGTGAGAACCATCCTATCTGCTCTGGAAAAACCTCCATAGATCCTATTCAGCCCTACTGATTGCGCTTGTGTCCCCATGTAGGAGCCGAAGAGGGTCAGTAGTCCAGCCAAATACCCAGAACTCGGAGAATCCACGAAGTTAGTATTCAGCCCTATAGCAACGAGAATACCAACATCGACTACCCTATCGATTGTATGGTCAAGAAAGTCCCCATATGGCCCATCTGTACCTTGATGTCTTGCAAGAGCTCCGTCCAACCCATCCAATACTCCCGCAATCAATATTAGAATAACTCCACCTACTATTCCTAATGCTCCCTTGCTATCATTTCCTGCATTCATTAATAGGTAGAATGCAACAAGAGAAATTACTAAACTAGTCCATGTAAGAAAACTAGGATCAACACCTTCCATTCTCAGTACAAGTGGATTGATAATTTTGGTCCACCTGTCCCGCATTTTCTCGAACACGTTATCCCTCCCCCTTACTTATCCAATCGATTGGATTGAGCGGTCTATTAGGCTTGCATCCATCTTCAATCCAATTTAGGATGGACTTTGCTACAGACTCACTCGACTGACTCGAACTATCAAACTCAATCAGAGGAATTTCATCATTGACCTCATTCCAGGCACTTCCGATAATCTCCCAATCAACGTTTTCCGAGATCTTACTATCAGAATATCCTCTAGAAGACAGTCTTTGTTTGAGAATTTCAGGAGCACATCTCAGAACAATTAGACAATCTACTGGAAGAAAGTGAGATAGATGACCATCAATAACTAATTTAGATTTAGGTCTATCAGACCATTCCGAATCTAGATATGAAGCAAGCTCTTCAATATCGACCGCTCTGGCTCCATCCTTAGGGTCAACATCCTCGATACATTCGTATTTCTCCGCAATCATTTCGACTGATTCAACAGAGAAACCACACTCAACAAGAAGAGATGAGACAGTAGTCTTACCCACACCGGGTGATCCAGTCAATCCTACTCTGATACGCTCTTTCACAAGGCCTCCAAACCGAATGTTGACAAGAATTCTCCGCGAAATGGCGCAACATTGACCTAGAAAACAGGATTCGCATAGAACATGAGCGAAAATATTAGTTGGATTAGGGCAATGCATCCTCGTGACAGTACTCTGAATATTTTACTAATTGCAGTCCCATTAACGCTTTATTTCAGATATATCGATGAAAACTCGACTTTCGCATTCTTCTCTTCTTTAGTAGCCATAATGCCACTAGCATTTCTAATGGGAAGGGCAACCGAAGAAATTGCACTTAGAACCTCAGAATCATTAGGAGGTCTACTGAATGCTACATTTGGCAATGCTGCTGAAATGATAATTGCTATTCTATTGATTTTCAAAGCGTATCAAGAGACAGATCCTGAGATTGAGATGTTCTACATTCATTTGGTTCAAGCAAGTTTGATAGGTAGTATTCTCGGTAACCTCCTACTAGTAATGGGATTGGCATTTGTCTGGGGGGGTATTCATCATGCCGAGCAGAGATACTCAGAAACTCAAGTCAGCTCAAACGGCTCACTTTTGCTTCTTTCGATGATCGTTCTAGTAATACCCACTGTGTTTCACTCAACCGTTGGAGGAGAGGATGGAGATATTGGAGTGAAGCACCTGAGTCATATCGCAGCCGTAATACTGCTGTTGATTTACGGACTTTTCTTGCTTTTCCAATTTAGAACGCACGTTCATCTTTTTGCAACCGAGGGTAGCCATCATGAGAATCCAGAGATGACTCAAAGGGATGCAGGCATTCTCCTTTTAGTCGCAACCATATTGGTCTCATGGATGGCTGAGATTCTAGTGCACTCCGTTGAGTCAGCAGCTGAAGATGTTGGCCTACCACACTTATTCATCGGTATTATCCTATTGCCCCTATTTGGAAACGCGGCAGAACACTTCACTGCGGTTACAGTAGCTGGGAAAAATAAGATGGATCTCTCCTTCGCAATATCGATGGGCTCCTCAACTCAGATTGCGGTTTTCGTAGCGCCTATCATGGTCATTATTTCTTGGATACTCGACGTCCCCCTAACATTTGAATTTGGGATGCTGGAGACCGTCTCCGCTTTTCTCGCAGTGCTTATTGTAAACTCGATTGCTTCGGATGGTAAGTCAAATTGGCTTGAAGGGGCAATGCTCCTAGCGTCATACTCCGTTCTTGGAGCTGCGTTTCTTTTCTATCCCTAGGCAGAGTCTGTTTGCTCACTTTCTAGATTTCTTCATAGTATCTTCGAACAGCTTCTTCAAGTTCATGTGAAACTATTTCCTCGTTCAGAGAAAGGGTAACTCCATCCATCCGAATAGCTTCGCCTTCAACAAACACATCTAGTACACTAGATCCGGAATAAATTAGGTTAGAAAGAACTCTCCTTCCATCTCTTCCCAAAGGCCTCATCCTAATATCGCTTAGGTCCCAAGTAATCCAATCTTGAGAATCCTTTGTAGCTAGATTCCATGTTTCCTCAGGACCTAGAATTCTAGCATCCCAATGATCATGCCTTTGGACAATACTCGCGGCTTTTGCCTCACTTCGCATATCAAGAGAATTATTGCTGGCCGAACCATCAGTCCCCAGTCTTACATCAACACCTGCATCCTTCATTGCAGGATAGGACATCGTTCCTCCACAGGCTAACTTCTGGTTACTTGTAGGGCAGTGTACTGCATGTGCTCCACGCTCAGATAGAATCCTCATTTCTTTCTTAGTCACCCAACCGCAATGAGCACAAACAGTCCCTTCAGTGAAATAATCGATACTGTCGAGGTACTCTATTGGATACATGCCATGCTCTTTATGGCAATCAGCGACTTCCTTTCTAGTCTCAGAAGTATGAATACTAAGGGTACATCCTGTTTTTCTTGAGAGTTCTGAAGCTTTCATTAGAGTCTCTTCTGAGCATGTATATACCGAATGGGTTCCAATTCCATATTCTACCCTTTTCGACTTTTGAGAATCTTCTGATAGTAGTTTTTCAATCCTCTTTAGTGCCTGTCCAGCTCCCTTCGGATATGATGGAGTTGGAAAATCTGTAATCGGGCCACATACCTTGGCCCTAATTCCACTTTCTTCTATTACGTTCCCAACAATCTCAGGATGATAGTACATATCACAAGCAAATGTTGTTCCTGTAGCGATCATTTCTGCTGCTGCAGCCCGCGTCCCAATCTCTACGAACTCTTCTGTCAGTCCTTTCTCGACAGGGAAGATTGAGGTATTCAGCCATTCCATCAGTGGAAGTCCTTCTCCCATTGACTTGTTCAGAATCATTGCCATATGTGTATGCCAGTTCTGTAGGGATCTAGTAACTACTCTTGAAGATCCATCAATCACTTCAACTACGTCCTCATCACCCTTACTTTCTGAGAAAGAACCATCAGAATGCAAGATGAAATCTCCAGACTGAATCAATCCTGAGTCATCAATTAACCTTGACTTCTCGATTCTTCTATCTCCGGAAGGCATAATTAATTTCACCCCGACTATTTGCAATTTGCTCTTAGTCTGCTAATCCTCTCTCCATCCATATTATCCATCCATGCCTCTACTATATCCCCGGGATTCATTGGACTGACTCCCTTTGGCGTACCCGTCCAAACAAGATCACCCGATTCAAGACCATACCAACCTTTGAGATGATTCAGAAGATCAACAACATTGTGTACCATTAGTTCAGTCGATGCTTCCTGTTTCAATTGACCATTTATCGAAAGACCAATGTTAACTGGTCTTTCGTCCCACTTTGTCCAAGTGCCTAGAACTCCGGATCCTCTGAAACCCTTCCCCTCCAGCCAGGGCCACCCTTCTTTTTTTGCCATGGTCTGGCGGGTCCTATTCGTTGTGTCAATCCCCACACACATCTGTACTGGTGTAAGATCCTCTCCCAATCTGAATACCATCTCTACTTCATGATCAATGTGCTCGTCCGGCTCAAGAAGAGTCACCGTATTCTCTCCATCTTCGGTTGCTTCTACCATCGCTGAAGGGGGCATAAGGAAGAACCTCGGATATTCAGTCACGTCACCTAGTATCTCCTTCGCATGTCCAGCATAGTTTCTGAAAACTGCCCAGCCAACTCCCATGGTTGTCCTAGTCAGGCACCAATGATTAGCACATCGGTGCGTTCTCCTCACTCATCAGGTTGAAGGATGATGCCCTCCGGACAACTGCCGTGACGAGAGATCCATACCAAACACTCGATGTATCCAAGGATGCTTCTGATGCAGAGATAAAGAGATCATACAGGAAGTTAGCGAGACAGTATCACCCCGATAGAAATCCGGGAGATGCGGCTGCAGAAGAGAGGTTCAAGTCTATTCAGTCTGCATACGAAAAGATTGGGACTGCAGAAGGAAGAAACGAGTATGACCAGCAGGGGAGGATGGAAGAGATGTTCCAAGGAGGGAGAACGCGCTCACCATTCGGAGGAGGTATGGATATTGGTGATATTTTTTCGCAATTCATGGGAGGTAGGGGAGTCCAACAGCCTAGCTCAGGCTTCAGGTTCAATAACTCTGACCAGGCTGCTAGGGAACCGAAGAAGCCCACCAAGGGAGCAGACATCGAGGCTGGTTTGGACATCTCATTGGAGCAGGCATTGAATGGGGCCAAGGTTAAATTCAGCCATAGGAGGATGAGGCGGTGCTCAGATTGCGATGGTCACAGCTTCGGAACTTCCAGAAGATGCTCAACGTGTGGAGGATCAGGGGTCCAGACAAAGGGGAGCACGATTACAGTCAGAGTTCCGAAGGGTGCTGAGCATGGACACCTCCTCCGTCTCAAGGGAATGGGGCACGAGCATCCGGAGGGGGAGTCTGGTGACCTTCTGATTACAGTGCGCCTAGATGCTGAGGAGGGCAGACGCTGGGAGGAAGGACGTTTGATCCAAGAAGTGAGAATTCCATACTCTATGCTGTCACTGGGGGGAATAGTCAGGATAACCACGCCTTCGGGCAAAAGGCTCCAGATCGAGATTCCCAAGGGAACTAGGATAGGGGATAGGAGGCGTTTGCAAGGACATGGTCATGCCGGTGGAGCACTCGACGTCGAATTCACTCTCTCTGAGCCAGAGGAGCTATCCGAGTCACAGGTCGAGGCACTCAACAGCCTCAGAGATGCCGGACTATAGCGATACAATCAGTCAAATAATGAGATTCTCAGGGTGACCTGTGAGAAGTTTCGAAGGTCTGGCAGATTATCTTATTCCTAGAAGGAAGAAGGTACACTTCCTAGTTTTGATAGTCTCGGTACTCATGATTCCCGGTATCATTGCCTCTTTCGAACCCATCGACATAGAGTCATACGACATGGAATCACCCGAATTGGACGCGAATCAGGTTCTCCGTGATGAGTTCACTGCCGCCGGCAATATCTGGGGTTTCGGGATCTTTGTCCGGGACCCGTCTTACGTCGGCGATTCGGACTCGGATGTCTATATGATCGCCGAGTATCCCGGAGTTGGCGGTGGCATCACAAATCCTGAGGGGGGGATTCTTAATCTCTCTGTCCTGAAAGAAATAGATACAGACGCCGACACTCTGAGGTCCAGTGAGATTTCCCAATTCTACCTCCCCCTGGCCTCAGAGATATCAGGTGACCCTGTCTTCGGGATCTTAGATCTAGCAACAGAGTTTAGGACATTTATGTCTAACGAGTCCTCCCTGACTAAACCCAGGATAGATCCTTACAAATTATCTACAACCCTTGACATCGAAGCATCCACAGACCCAGCCCCGACTAATTGGAGCAATTGCGGCGTGTTGGATTGCCTGACCTTCGATGATCCAAACCTAACCCAGGACCACATCGATCTGGCCGCGCACAGAATGGCCAACAACAGTAACGGAGCATTTCTGCGATTCCTTTCGAATGATAGAGCTTTCCTACCGGATGGGGATGGCTTGGTGATCGGGCCAGTGGACCATGGTATTTCCGAGAACGGCTCGCTGGTTTCGGACAACTGGGAGAGGGGGCGATGGTCGGCATCGGCCGCATGGCTGATAGTGAACTTTGATCGCGATGAGATGCAGAGAAATGGCTGGACATTCACTTGGAAGAATGCAACCTCACAGTTCGGCTATGAGAGGAATGGGCTCGAGCTCGAAACCAACCCCGTTAGGAACTCAGTAGACTCCTGCAGGGAGAGGGAGGAGCAAGGACAGAAGCTGTGCTCTGTCGAGTGGCTATACCTGTCCCTAGAGGAGGATCTCCGTGAGTCCGATGATTCAATCGTCTCTCTGATGTTTGCGGAGGCTATCAACGTCGAAATCAATCGCGAGCTCCTCTCCAGCGCTCACCTATTACTCCTGATGGCAGTATCGATCATGGTCTTGCTATGGGTCAGCCTAAGAAGAGTCTCTGACGTCGCAATCGTGAGCACCAGTCTAGCTCTATCATTAGTATGGATGTACGGACTCATTGGATGGGCAATAGTCCTGGGCAAGGCCACTGGATACGAGTTCATCTTCAGGTCCCAGTTCTCCAACCTTCTTCCGATACTAATCCTGGCCTTGGAAATCGATGACAGCCTCCACAGCCTGCACAGGTACAAGGAGGAGCGTAGGTCTGGGGCGTCCTCGGAACAGGCAGTGCACAAGGCGATTAGCAAGGTCGGACTGGCTATAATGCTGACTTCGATCACAACGATAGTGGCATTCATGGCTAACATGACCTCCAGCATAGCAGCCCTCAGATCATTCGGGATTGAGGCTGGAATCGGAGTATTCTGTGCATTCTTCCTAACGGGGCTCTGGGTCCCTCTATCTAGACTAGATTTCGACAACTGGTTAGAGTCCAAAGGGAGGCTGGAGGAAGAGCCAATGGATGTAATTCACATGATACCTAGCTCCTGGCTATCCTCTATAGCATCCCAGTCGGCTAGATACGCACCAGTGGTCCTTCTTGTCTCACTGATACTCACTGCACTGGCTACTCCGATAATGCTCTCTCTGGAGGGGGACTTCCAAGTGGAGGACTTTGTAGAGGAGGATTCCGACCTCGCAGTGGGGGTCGGCATGATCAATGACCGCTTCAGCGATGAGGGAGAGCCTGCTTACGTCCTTGTAGAGGGGAATATAACCAATCCTCTGGTGATACAAGCTATAGAGGACGTCAGGAGGAACATGAACTCTCATGGGCCAGAAGATCCTGACCAGATATCCAGAATGCCAAACGGAGACGTTGAGCTGCTGGGAATAGATCTGCTACTTTGGTACACTAGAGCGGCCATGGCCTGGAACCAGACTCATTTTGAGGAGGCAGGTTGGGACTTCGGTTCCGCAGACGGAGGAATCGGCTGCGAGACAGTAAATATCCCTAACAGGGATATGGACTTCATCTACGTCCCGATCATAGAGGACAGCAGGTGCCTTTCCTTCCTGTACGGCTTCATGCTTACGAGGGGCGTTCCGGCTAGCGGAGGATATCCTTCCCTTTCGCCCAGCATAGTGGGAGAGTTCCTACAGGTAGAGGGTGATCTAGATTTTGAAAATCCATGGCTGACAGAATCGGGTGAAGTGCCCAGATACCCAAGGACGGCGATCAGATACGGAATTTCCAGCCCGGAGCAGTTCTCCCTGGTGGAGCCTGCACTGGAGCAGTTGGAGGACGACCTGTCTCCTCTTCAGAACCTATCTACGACCCATAATCGCGTTAGGGGCGACCTAGAGATGGCTTTCATCGATGCAGAGCACCCGGTGACATGGGCCATCCCAACAGGAGAGCCGGTGATCCGATTCGTTGCTGCGGACTCGATGCAGGACGATCTGCAGGACACCCTGCTGCTGGGACTGGTCTTCTGCATAGTAGCCCTCTGGTGGGGCTTCCGCGAGGAGTCCCCAATCTCCGAGAGGTTCGGAGAGCTTTCCCAGAATACGGGGGCGATCGTATCAAAAATCGCACTCAACGCTACTTTGATGACAATAATCACCTACGTCCTGGCAGGGCCGAATTATGCTGCCGTGTTCGGACTCATCGCAGTGGGATGCTCGTTGGCTTGGGGAACAAGACCCCTCCTGCTTGCTACCATCACCTCCGCACCGATTTTCCTAATGATTGTGTGGCTGTACGCTATCGTGGGTCTTACCGGCTATGGGCTCAACATGGTCACCGTGTCAATAGCAGCGATCTCCCTTGGCGTGGGCATCGACTACGTAATCCATGTCATCGAGCGGTTCAGGGAGGAGATGGAAAAGGGCGTTGGGACGATGAAGTCGATAGATGCGGTAGGCGGGGCCTCTGGAATCGCCCTTTTCGGATCGGCAGTGTCGGATACAACCGGGTTCATGATAATCAACCAGTCAGAGATGGGTTTCTTCTCAACGTTCGGACTTTTCTGTGCAGTGATGATAGGACTGTCCTTGATTGCTAGTTTGATCTTAGCTCCAGCAGCTCTTAGGCTCGCATACCCAGAAAAACCGACTAATACGTGAGGAATGGGGAATGACAGCAACTCGGAGTAACTGCAAGGCTCTGACTGACAAGGATTCAATATCCCCGGCCCTCCCAAGTAGTATCATGACATACAGGGCCTGCGGTAGCTGCTTCAGCCTGGATGTCTACCCATACTTGGGATTCGAGACAGGTCGAAAGTACCAGTGTAAGTCTTGCGGCACGATATCCCCTCTCGTCGTGGAGTTCGAAACAATTGAGGCACTGAAGGCGTTCAAGGAAGCAGCAAAGTAGACTTAGGTTAAGATTAATTTGCCAGTCTTCTAGCACATTCTTCTAGGCTTTCGTCTTCATTTCTAAGACTTCTAATATATCTAGGAATTGACAATTTGGAAAATTCTAAATCTCGTAAATCTCCGATCCACTCTAATTCTGTTTCGGACTTCTCAGAGTCTTCTTGAAACTCGTGCGCACTCCATACTGAACATCCTGAATCATCATCACTCTGAACTTGCTTGAACCATGGAATTACTACTGACTCTCTAGACAAATCATGTCTTTCGGCAAATCTTACGATACAGTCATTCTTGACGTAATTCCACCCTGCATCATCAAGCCAGCTCTCGGTAATATTGTCTTCAGATCCGTGCTGGAACCAAACCAGTGGAGGCGAGTAATAGTTAGTGACTAGGAGGCCCTTTACAGCCTCACGTACTCTTTCTGGTGCCAGAAACAGAACAACAATCTCTGTGAGAGCCCCGTCTTCGATACTCCGTCTTATTGGATAGCCAGCAATGCTAGCTCCTGCATCCTTAGGATGGATGGGAATCGGATTCCATCCTCTTTCGGATAGATCCCAAACCGCTGAATTAGCTGGTTTTTCGGAATTAATCCCTGCCCCGAGAATATACACGAATTTGGTTTGTAAAATCAAGTCTTTCAGTTGCTCAGAATCACTCATTCTCATACTCAACAACCAGCCCTTTGAGTCACCAGAGACCCAAAGTATCCTGCAGTGCTGGCTCCAGCTCTGGATGAAGGAATTCGTACCCTTCCTCCAACAACCTGTTAGGGATTACTTTCTGACTTTCCAGGGTAAGCTTCACTCCCATCTCTCCGAATAAGATCCTGATCATGAATCCAGGCAAAGGAGCGAATGCTGGCCTTCTAAGGACTCTTCCAAGCTTTTTGGCAAAGCCTTTCTGTCTTACAGGATTGGGTGCAGTTAGATTGTACACCCCTTTGGAACCGGTTTCCATCAACAGGTGATGGATGGCATATATCTCATCGTCAAGAGATATCCACGACATCCACTGCTTTCCACTACCCATTGGTCCTCCTACTCCCATCTTGAAAGGTAGCAGCATCTTACCCAGAGCTCCACCCGTTCCAGATAGGACTATGCCTGATCTGAGGTATACATGCCTGACTTCAGAAGTGAGATTTGCAGAAGCACTCTCCCAATCTGAACAGACCTCCGGGAGGAAACCCTCCCCAGCTGAGCTTTCCTCGGTCAGCTCCTCATCGCCACGGTCTCCGTACCAACCGATTGCACTGGCTACTATGAACACCTCCGGCTTCCTGTTCATGTTGGATATGGCTTCGGAAAGAAGGGCGGTACTATCCACCCTGGAGCTCCTGATAGCTCCCTTCCTCTTCTTGCTCCATCGCTTGTCTCCGATACCCTCTCCCCCGAGGTGAATGATAGAGTCGAAACCCTCTAGAATTCCTGCATCCAGTTCTCCCGCGTCTGGGTTCCAGAAGAGCTCCTTTTTACCTTCCTTGGGGCTCCTTCTGACCAGCCTCCATACCTCATGCCCTCCAGTATCCAGAAAGGCAACCAATTGTGTGCCTATCATTCCCGAAGAACCGGCTACTAGGATTTTCCTTCTGGGCGAATCACCGAACTTAGAATGATGGGACATGTCTCTCTTGAGACGCAGCTCCCTTGCAGTGAACATCTGAGAAAGGCGATTTCTGACTAGCCTCCCACCCAGAACTCTGTCAGCCAAGTTTCCCAGAGGTCCGAAGGGGACCTGGTAGCTGACTTCATCCACGACTTTGGTCGCACCGCCCTCTTCAATTAGGTGATGATCGTGGTTCCATGACCAGAACGGGCCCTTGACCATGGTGTCGGAGAAGAAATGGGGCGGCCTATATCCAGTATGCTCCGCTACCCAAGTCATCTTGATCGGGCCCATAGGGAATCTGAACACTCTCTGAGAACCTACTTCCAATGAGTCATCGGCTCTGACTTCCTCAGCAACCTCCCATGGGGGCATGAGTCTACGGAATGAACCTTCATGCTCAAACCAAGCGAAAGTAGATTCAGCATCAGCATCTACTACAGTTTCATGCTTGTATTCGTACACTTAACTTCCTCCATCTTGATTTTTATAAAGGCGTGTTCCATTTATGGATATTTTTGACCTCTAAAGTTCGAAATCTCCTCGCCCTTCAACAGAACTCTTCCACTTTTTCAACGCTCGTTCTTCATAGTCAGTAGCATTCAATCTGTATGCCCAATGCTGTAGAGACTGTCTTATCACAGGACTAATTCCTTCATCCTCAAAGGTAGAATTAGCTGCAATTACTTTGTTGATTAATTGAATTCTGAATCTCCCCATAGGTCCTGCAAATGCCAACCATCTTCTAACCTGCCTATCATCATCTGGGCTTCTTCTTCCTGCAAAAAATCTGCAGTACCATTGAACCCATCCATAGGGATCTTGATCCCGAATCCACCCCTTAGTCTCCCACATTTCAAGTCCGGTGCCGCAAGAAACTCCGTATTTGTTGACTCGCTTGTTGTAACTTTCTCCAATCAGAAAACTATCATCGATATCTTTCCACCATTTCTTGAATTCTAAGTGTTGGTTATTCAGATTCTCTGAAATAACTTTTGAAAAAATCGGCTTCCAGTAAGTCCCCCCAAAACTTCCTTCCATGAAAATCTCTCTTGGAGTGAGATTCGGTCTAAAGTCGGGCCAATCTTGGAATGAAATTACATCCCCAACCACTCTATCCATAATTTTTCCAACTAATGCAAGCTCAAATTTATTGTCCTTTGATGCTGATAAAATGATATGATTGGTACTATTGCATAACATTAGGGCGGGTCAAATGTCAAGGGAAGTACTTACTGTTTTGGAGAGAGGTGATGAAGATTGCATAATGCGATTCGCTGATGGAGCATCATTCAGGCTGAGTTACTTGACGATCCGGTCAAATTGTCAATGTGCGAATTGCAAACCTCGGCAAGTTAACGATCAGAGAAGAATTGAGTTCGAAGAAGAGATAATGAGGCTAAGAGTTGAGAAACCAAAAGTTACTCCAGTGGGGAAATACGGAATTCAACTGGAATGGCCCACTGGATGCTCTAGTGGTATCCATTCTTTCTCCCATCTAAGAGATGTTTGCGATTCTAATGGTGCTAAACTCGACTAACTATTCCTACGAAGAAGTCAAATCACTAGTTACTTCCGGCAAGATATCGAAGTAACGGGTATGCCCCTTGCTGCGGTGGCGAAATTATGGTAAACGCAGAATCGAAGGATGATTTGAAATCTATCGATGAGGAAGATGAGTGGCAACTCTATGCTTCGGCAGGGTATGCAACTTCCGAAGTCACCTCTGAAGATGAGGCCGAGGAAGAAAGTACCTCGGAGGAAATTTGGTTCGATGGTGATGATTTTGATTTTGAAGGAAATACAGTGAATTGGGACTCCCCTCCTTGTCCAGCTCCCCTAGGAATAGCGCATATAATCAAGATTGGAGCCTGTGATTTTTGCCTTAATAGAATCTCTGGAAAAAGAATCCAAGGATCCGACACTACACCAGGTTCGACTATCAGGAAGGAAGCCTTCGAAAGAGATGAAAAACTTGAATCCAGCATCGCTCAAGATTATTGCCCTCTTTGCGAGGAACTCTTTGAAGACATCGATAATATCGTCGAAAGAGTTTTTCAGACTCTTTCGGAAACACAATTCTCCACAATGCAATTTGGTATCCATCTTCCTAAGGATCTTATCCAGGAAGAAGACAGAATCAGAAGTAAGTTCGGAGCGCAAGGATCATACCCTTTGAAAGGCGCAATTGTTGAGGCTATTCACAAAAGGATTAGAGAATTAGGTCAGCAAGTTGACTTCGTAAAGGAGAAGCCAGATGTCATGGTTCTGGTGGACGGTCTTACTCTTAGGGTAGATGTTGATGTGAGACCGGTTTTTCTTTATGGAAGATATAGGAAGATTTCCAGGGGAATACCTCAGACTAGATGGCCATGTAGAGCATGTCGAGGCCGATCTCTGGGTTGCGAATCCTGTGAGGGTACGGGACTCCAATATCCAAACTCCGTTCAGGATTTGATCGGTGAACCAGTCAGAGAGGCACTAGATGGCGAAGACACCTCATTTCATGGGATGGGGAGAGAAGATATTGATGTAAGGTGCCTTGGATCAGGAAGGCCATTTGTATTGGAAATCAAAAGACCGACTAGGAGAGACTTCGATCTAAAGGAACTTATTTCCTTGATCAATAATAATGCCGAAGGTAATGTTGAGATCGAAAATCTGGAATGGTGCTCGAAAAAGAAAATCAATGAAGTAAAACAGTCGAGATCGGAGAAAACTTATACTATCAGATTCAGACTTCAGAGTATAGATTTGGAAGACATAGAGGGATCCTTACTCTCTTTATCAGGGAAGTTAATTGATCAAGAAACTCCAAAGAGGGTATCGCACAGAAGAGCTGCGAAGATCAGGAGAAGAAGGATAATCTCGGTCAGTAAAGTTTCGGTGGATGGAGATGAAGTAGAATTGACCTTGAGATGCGAAGCTGGAACCTATGTGAAGGAATTGATTCACTCGGACGAAGGAAGAACAAAACCTTCGGTTCAAGGCGTTCTGGGCGTAGAATGCGAGGTCATCTGGCTCGATGTGGAGGAAATTCATGATTAAAGAGAATTTTTTTTACATCCGAGTCCTTAAGAATGCTGCACAGGTCGCCCGAATTCGCGAAATGGGGGTATGATACGTTGGTCACAAGGACAAAGGGCACTCGGCAGGGTACTCGAAGTATCCTGAGAAAGGGCAAGAGAGAACGCAGGAGGCTATTCATTAGCAGATCGATGCATCCCTATGAGGAAGGAGATAAGGTGGCTATTGTTCTTGATGGAGCCCAGCAGAAAGGAATGCCACACAGAAGGTTCCAGGGAAGAACCGGAGTAATTGAGAGTTCCCAAGGAAGGGCCTATGTCGTGAAAGTTGCCGATGGAAATATGATGAAGACCGTCATAGCACGACCTGAGCATCTCAAATCAATAGAGTAAGTGATATTATGGGGAAAAAAGAATTTGTTGACTTCGCTACGGTGAGAGATAGACTGCTAGAAGCAATAGAGAGAAGAGGAGACATATCTTACGAACAGACAATGGCTCTTCAGCATGCAGAATGGAAGGCAAGTGCTAGTGGACACCCAACTGGTGACATTAAGACTGATCCTGCGGTTTATGGAGCCTTACTCAAAGCCCTAATGGAGAATGAAAAGCTTGGGCAACACCCAGAGGTTTGTTCTAAAATTGCAGAATTATCTCCACTTGACGTAGCTGATCTTAGAGTAATTATTGCCAGCAAGAGAATTGCTATGGATACCTCTGAGATAGAAGAAATCATTACTGTAATCAGACAAAATGTACTCTAGGAGCAATTTGTCCTTCAAATACAACCCAATTCATGAGGTAGAGCATTTCTGAAAGAGTGATACAATGACTTCAGACAACACTCAGGAATCCGATGGTGACAAATTTGAGCCATTTGAAACAGAGACTAGGATTAGGATTCTGGACATAAAGGAGAGGAGGCCTATTGGTCATGAGATACAGTGTATTAGCGAACCCTCTCTGTACATTCTCCGGTCAAGATTGGGAAGCTCTGATGCACTCTCAGTAGGGGAGACACTAGAACTTCCTTCAGAGAACTTAGGATCCTTCTCTGAACTTAGGCTGAAAGATCTTAGCGGGTCCTCTCAACAGGAGTTGATTTCAGCAATTTCCGCCTCAATTATATCAGATCCAGAAAGGCACCTATCATTTTACAACAGTGCTGGACCGATGTCCTTGAAGTTCCACGCCTTCCAACTGTTGCCGGGAATCGGTAACTCAAAGGCTATTCAAATGGTCCAGAAGAGAGGCCAATTAGGGTGGAGCACCTTCGAAGAAGTTGACGAAGCATGTGGAATAGAATCAGTTAGGCTTCTTTCAGAGAGATATCTCAAGGAGATGGAAGATGTCGCTCAAACTCCCCGCTTACTTGATTTGCTAGTCCGTAAAGAGAAGTGATATGGATAATCTATCAGATCTTGACACTCGCCTCTTGGTAGACCTGCTATGGGACAAGGCAAAGCCAAACAAGACACTGGGACAGAATTTTTTGATTGATGATGATGTAATCTCACGTTCAGTAGAGATTCCAGGGGAGTTCGATAGTCCACTTTCTGAGGCGTCGCACGTCCTAGAGATTGGACCTGGCCCCGGATCTCTTACCCTGTCTCTTCTTCGAAAGGGCGCAAGAGTTTCTGCAATAGAGATAGATAAGAATTCAATCGAACATCTTGAGAGGGTATTTGGAGATAGAGGATGCGAGCTATCCATAAAAGAATCTGATGCGGTGTCCGTTAATTGGCCAGAGGGAATCACTCATGTGATTTCCAATCTTCCCTATCAGGCTTCAAGTCCAATAATTGACAGAATAACGAGATACCACTCTACTTCCCCAATTTCACTCTCTGTTCTTCTTGTCCAAGAGGAGTTCGCACATAGGATGGCTATGTCATCCGCACCCTATGACTTAGGGCCTTTGGGACTTAATCTCTGGCTAGACTTCGAGATTTTTGTTGACAGGAAGGTCCATCCGAACTCATTCAGCCCTTCTCCAAAAGTTAAATCTAGACTGGTAGTATTGAAACCGATCTCAAGGCCAGAAGTACAAGGAATCAACAAGAGACTATTCAGGATTATTACAAGACATTGTTTTTCCAATAGGAGAAAGAAAATGCGAACTCTTTTGTCAAAACCGCCAAACAGGATTTCCAGAGTTTCAGGATGGCATAGAGATAGATGGTCATCAGCAGTATCTAGACTAATCGAATCATTATCTGAAAATATCAAGGAAGACTGGTTAAATCTTAGGCCAGAAAATTTCGAGCCTTCAGATTGGCTTTCTATAACTAGGGAAATAGAACGAGAATAGCTATTCAATAGCATTTTGACATCGACTTGATAGAGGCTAACCTCCTCCGAGGTACCAAGCCGGGGCGCTATGAGACCTCGGATATAGGGAGGGATGTAATGGCAAAGAAGGATACTTATCTCGCTCTACTTAGGAGGGGGATAGACGAGACTACTGCTCAGATTCTAGCCGATGGTGGAATCAAGATTGGGGATCTAAAGAAGTTAGATTCTGAAACTCTGATCAATAACTATGGCATCAAGAAAGAAGTAGCAAAATCCGTGCTTGACGCCGTAAAGTCAGGACCCAGGTCATCGAGTAGGCAGAGGTTCCTAGCTGATGTACTATCGGACGATAAGAAGAAGGTAGACAAAATTGAGGAGACTAGGTTCAAGAGGGAGCAGAAGGACATTCACGCTGAATTACAAGAGAAGAAAGAGCAACTCAGACTAGCAAGAGTGGAGTCATTCAGAAACAAGAAATTAGTCATGAATCGTCTCGGCAAAACAATTGAGTTGATCGTCAAACTAGAAAATAATTTGGATGACGAGGCTAAGGACGAACAGCGTTCAAAGATCAGGGATCAGCTAGAGACAAGAGGTCTAGAAGCTGCAAGAGACCATGAAATGTTGGAACTGTCAGGGACTCCCCAAGATATTGTAGATTTCAGAAGGAAGATAGCACCTATACTGTGTCTTCATGCCTGTCCTCACTGTGGAGAAGAGATGGACCCTAGAGGTAGTAATATTATGGATAATACTTCAGATTTTTCATTCATCTGTTGGGATTGTGAAGAAGAGTTTCATGCCCAAATGGCCCAAGCAGTGATAAAAAAGCTACAAAATGGATCTAGAATAAAAATTGACCCGAAGAAGAAACCCATGCTTCCAGTAATAAAACCACCACTGAAAGAAAAGGTAGGATCAATCACTGACTTGATGATGAGGGATCTAGAATCTGCAGGAGCCTCTGCGGAAGAATTGGAGGCAGCACTTGAAGCAAGCTCCTTGTCTGGCGTACTAATGAGTATAGACGAATGGATTGATCAGACAATAGCAGCCAAAGGCTACATCCAGGCCCAAGAAGACCGTGAAGAATTCATCATTGCAACCGGAGCAGGTGCTACTAAGTTCAACAAGTGGATGAAGAAGGCAGGTCTGAGGTTCAACAAGCAGACTGGACGTTGGACAAGGTGGGAGGACCGGTGAATTCCGGATGTCCGACTTCCTAATCTCATTGTCAGTTTCTATAATTGGAATTTCAGTTATGACATGGTGGCTTTTCACAAGAATTTCTGAGAAACTACGTGAAGTGGAAGAAAGGAAAAAATAGATCAGAAAATAGGATTGACTGGCAAGATCACTCATTTATGGCAGCAGTCCATCTTTCCGACTGAGGCACTCCCACTACTTCGATATGACATGCCAGCACCCCCTTCAAACTATTTACCTCGGATTTAAGGCTAATCAAATCGTCTAAGCAGCACGGACAATGAGGGTGAATCGGACTGATCCATAGCTCGACAATTCCTGAATTATCGATTTCAACACCTTTGAGGATTGATGAATCAACAATTTTCTTTCCATGAGGGGTGCTTCTCTTTCTTAGTAGCCTCGCAACTCCCCTTTGTGCCACTGAGACGTTTGCCATACAATCACCATTCGGCCAAAATAGGAAGCTCATCTCCTGCTGTCAGACATTCCATACCATCTGAAGTTCTTACCCATGTATCTTCTACACCAATAGAGCCATCTGAGTAAATTACCTTCGGCTCAATAGCCATAGTTACTCCACGATTTAGTGGCCGATCAAATCCTTTAGCCACAACAGGGGTTTCATCCAACTCCAGTCCTACGGAATGCCCCAGGAAACTTGCTTGATCCACGCCCATTCCCATTAGATTGCCCCTGTATCCCATCTCTAAAGAAGATTCAAAACCCATTTGCCAAGCTTTAGAGCAATCCTCTCCCCTGCCAAGGCAACTTCTGACAATCCCTCCAATCTCTACCATATCTTCCATCCTATCTACCCATTTTTTTGGTAAACTACCAGAACAAAACATCCTAGTGCAGTCAGAAACATACCCCCTATGGACATGGACAATATCAACGAGAACTGGCTCATTTTGCTTTATTTTTGAGAACCCAGCTCCCAACGATGAGATCGGACTCCCTCCTGTTCCTCCAAGTGCCGCGTCAAAATAAGAAGGAACTCCTCCGGATCTTCCAGATGCAATAACCACTCTGTCACAATCCATTGGCCATTTCCTCATTCTTATTCTTCCACCAAAACCTGCAGACCTACTGGCTTCTTCTGCAATTCCTGCAAGTTCTAATTCACTTTTCCCTAATCCTCCTTTATCATAAATTAGCTGGAACATATTTCGATTAATCCTGCCACTCTCACGAATCATTTCTAGCTCCCAATCTGATTTTTCCTCTCTTGCTGTGTAGAGAATTTCAGTACAGTCAGAAGGTACTCCATCTAGGTATTCACTCATTTTATTTTGTATAAATCTCCATCTAGATGTTGGAACCTTACCTTCCTGCATTGATGGAACAAGACTGCATCCTGCTTTAGCTAGACTAGAACTCAGGTCCCCCATTCTAGGATGACTTTCAGTATGATGGGGGCAGTCACTTCCTCCTGATTCAAACATGGCTCTTCTAACCGACCTTCTAACCCAATGCTTTGTTTCGATACCCGATCCTTCTGATCCAAGAATTAGTGCTGAATTCTGACGTCCTCCTGTCAACCAGTACAACTCCACTGGATCTTCTATGAAAATAGACTCAATTCCCTCTTTAGCAAGAATTCTAGATACTCTCCTCTGCCTCTCTTCAATTTCTGAGACAGGGACCCTCCAATCCTGATTATCAGGACCCAGTAGCGTACTCGGATCCCATTCCATGGATTTTCTTAGATTGCCATAGCAGAAAGGAGTTTTGGATAAGACAATCTCCCGAAATTATCCAAAACGGCCAAAACCATTCCCTTAGTGGAGTGTATGTGGAAGGGGTACTATCCCTCGACGACCTAGAACTTGATGGACGAACAGTTTTGTTTAGGGTGGATGTAAATTCTCCTATTGAGCCATCTACCGGATTACTTCTAGATGATGGGAGGCTGAAAGCAATTATTCCTACTCTGAAACGCCTTTCTTCATCCAAGGTAGTTCTATTGGCTCATCAGTCCCGACCAGGAAAGTCTGATTTTACGAGTATGGAGATTCATTGTGTCAGACTTTCAGAGATTCTGGGGAGGGAAATCAGATTTATTCCAGATGTATTTGGTAAAGAAGCATTAAACGAAATAGAGAGAATGTCAAATGGAGATATTATTTTTCTTGACAATGTTAGAGGCATAGATGAAGAATATGGGGTGAAATATGATAACAACGAACAAACAGAATCTTCACAGATTGTAATCAAATTATCATCTGTAGTAGATGCTTACGTAACGGATGCATTTGCTGCAGCCCATCGAAGATCACCCTCACTTACTGGCTTCACAAATCTCATTCCTTGTATAGCAGGAACTCTAATGGAGAAAGAAATTATCAGCCTTAGAATCGCATTGAAAAATCCACCTAGTCCCTATTTGGCTATTTTGGGAGGGGCAAAATGCGACGACTCATTGATCGTGGCGAAGAATCTTCTAACAAAGGGTCAAGTAGATATCATTGCATTCGTAGGATTGACTGGAAACTTGATGCTATGGCTAGCAGGTCATGATATCGGAGAGAGGAATAAAAAACTCATTAAATCCTCATTGGGAAAAGACTTCGAAAAGGCATGGAAACTAGGAATTGAGATTTCAAACGAGTATACAGAAAAAATATTCCTTCCAAAGGATTTAGCCGTAGAAGATAATGGTAACAGGACCCCTCTTTCATTGAGTGATTTACCCACTGAAAATCCCATCTATGACGTTGGAATAGAGACTCTAAGGGAGCTGAGACCATTGGTTCAGAAATCAAATTGTATTCTCTGGAACGGCCCAGCTTCTTACTTTGAAATTCCAGAATTCGCGTTTGGAACAATAGAGATCCTGAACATGTGTACAGAGGCTGAAGCTATTACCATCATAGGCGGAGGGCACACTAGCGCATTAGTCAATAGCAGAGGTGCTTCTAGTAAAGTTACTCATAACAGTACCGGGGGTGGATCTACCATGTGCTTTCTGTCCGGAGAACCAATGCCAGTAATTGCATCTCTCAAGGAGTCTTTCAGCAGATTCCATGACAAACTTGGCGATATGGGATATGACAACTAGTGGAGCCACTGGGGAGATTCGAACTCCCGGCCTTCTGATTACGAATCAGACGCTCTACCAAGCTAAGCTACAGTGGCAGCGAAGCGCCCACCTTTGCTTCCTCCATAAGAGAATCGGTAATCTTTCAGAAATCACATATTGGCTCAGATAAGCTTCTCAATATCTGCCAAATGGCCAATCCTTAATCTAACATCAGAGATTATAGATTCCAAAGAAAACTGATCCTTTCCTTCAGCTCTCATAACTAATATCGGTTCTGTATTACTTGGTCTACATAGAAACCATCCACCTTGGTACCGAACTCTGATTCCGTCAACATCAGAATAATCCATATCGGAGAAGGCACTCATTACTGCTGACATAACTTCTTCTCTTTCCCCAACTAATGGGATCTTTCCTTCATTTGTAGAAGGATATTCGGGCATAAACTTGAACCTATCCGAGAATTTCGGTCCTCCCTGCTCAGGAGATGGATCACTACCTACAATTTTCATAAGTCTCGAAGCATTGTATATTGCATCATCGAATCCATCCCAGTGATCATTCATGAAGAAGTGTCCTGACATCTCTCCTGCCATAGGGGATTGAGGGGAATTCCGTAATTCCAATTTCATGAACGTGTGTCCGGTCCTCACCATCTTGGGGACTCCTCCAAAATCGACTATAGCATCTTCTAGAGCCATGCTACACTTGACATCATAGAAAATTGTCCTACTCTCTTCTGAGGCATCTTCTGGGAGCTTTTCCAGAACATCTTTGACAAAAATACCCATCAATCTATCAGGATGGATAAAATTTCCCTTTTCATCAACAACTCCTAATCTATCTCCATCTCCATCCATTCCAATTCCGAATTCTGCCCCGTGTTCGACAACTGCTTTGCCCAAATCAACCATGTTCTTCGGCCTTGTAGGATCTGGAGGATGATTTGGGAATGAGTTGTCCCAATCGCAGTATAGTGGAATCACATCTATTCCCAACTTTTCAAGAGTCTTTACGGCCAGAGGCCCGGGAACTGCATTTCCACAGTCCAGTACAATCCTGATATCTCTATCTGGTTTACCTACAGTATCCAAAATGGAATCTACATATTCTTTTTCATAATCGTCTCTTGTATTGTAGATGCCTTCACCTTCTCTGAACTCTCCTGATTCAAAAGTTATCCGAATATCTTGAAGATCCTCCCCACCTAGGGGTAACTTACCCTTACAAATCTTGAAACCATTGTATTCGGGAGGGTTGTGACTTGCTGTAATTGCTACAGCAACATCGACTGGCAGGTCTACCGTGGACCTATACAGAACACCTGTAGAAGAAATACCCAGATCGAGAACATTTGCCCCAGCAGCAATTAATCCCTTAACAAAAGCTTCATGATAACTCGGACTAGAGTCCCTAATATCCCTCACTACAGACACACATTCCGCATCAAGATGCGTTGCAATCGCTTTTCCGAGCCTCTCACTGAAATCTTCGTTTAATTCATCACCTGCGATTCCTCGAATATCATAAGCTTTGAACACGCTCATAATACTGACCACACATAATTCGCTAATCATGTTTGGCAATTAGTCTATGGGAATAATGAAAAAGAGTCAATTATACCAAAGCCTCTTCTAATTCTGGAGGCAAATCAGTCCTGTAGTCTCCAGAATTTCTGAATGCTTCGCATATTATTTCAATTAGCGCGCCAAGTGGTAGTTTACAGACTTGGTAAGCTGCCCTGGCAGGGGGTATTGAGTCTCCAAGCCAATCTCCATAGATTTGATTGATAGTTGCGTAGTCATTGATATCAGTCATTAGAATTGTTACCTTTACCAAATCTTCTTTGGAGCTATTTGAAGCTGCGAGCAAATCGTCAATCTTTGCTAATGTTCCAATAGTCTGCGACTCAATATCGTCTCCGGATTCAACATCAACTTGTCCAGATAGCCAAATGTGATTCTCTACAGTTATTCCCGGGCTGTAGGGGCCGAACTTTGCGTCTCCTGTATCAACCTTTAATTTTCTACTCATGTGTGTCCCAAGAGGTAGCATGTATAGGATTACTTGCGAAGTTGCTCAATAATATCGAAGTGATCTCCAGAAATATCATCTGCTACCAATTCCTCAATATTGATCCATTCTGCTTCAGCAGCGTCATCTCCAGCTATGGGAATAGCCCCTTTGTCAACCTGAACCAAATAGAATATGGAGACAATATGCTTTCTTGGATCCCTTTTTGGGCTCCCCTTAACGGCATAAAACTCCGGATTAGAGCCTTCAACTCCAGCCTCCTCGAAAAGCTCCCTGAGTACTGCGTCCACAGGGTCCTCATCGTAATCAACAAAACCCCCCGGGAATGCTAACTTTCCTTGCCATGGAGGATACTTTCTTCTAATCAGAAGAACCTCAGTCATCCCCCCAATATCTCTCAATACAACTGCGTCAACTGCCAAGGAAGGACTTCTATACCTTTTATCTTCCATACCGTCGCCTCCTCATCTGGAACGTCTCTATCGCATCATACAGGTCCCCCTTGGAGAAAGAAGGCCAATGAACATCGGTGAAGTAGAGCTCTGAGTATGCGATTTGCCATAGAAGGAAATTGGACACTCGCTCTTCTCCACTTGTCCTTATCACTAAATCCGGATCTGGGATGTCTGCGTCGTAAAGGCGCTTCGAAATTTCCTCAGTATCTATATTTTCTAGCGCCAACTCTCCAGAGGCATAGTCAGAAGCTACTGCCTTAACTGCATCTACAATCTCTTCTCTGCCCCCATAAGCAAGACAGACGGTGAACGTGAAATTTGAGTATTGACTAGTCTTCTGTTCTGCGTTTTCTATGGCGTCCTTAACCCTCTTGGGTAACTTTTCGGTTCTTCCAGCTGCCCTTACTTTTACTTCCTTTGAGTGAATTCTCGGATCTTCAGAAATCTCATTTAATCCAGTTACGTAGAGATCGTACAAAGAATCGAGCTCCTCAGACTCTCGACTTGAGATGTTCTCTGTAGAAAGGGCATAAACCGTTAGATATGGAATCCCCAATTCTAATACCCAGTCCATCACCTGCTTCAGCTTCTCTTTTCCATGCTTGTGACCAACTTCAGTTGCTACACTAAGGTTCCAGGCAAATCTCCTGTTACCATCCATGATTATTGAGATATGTTTTGGCAGATCCCATTTCATTAGCCTATCCTTCTGCCTCCTGACTCGGACCCGATCTAATCGCGAAACAAAGCTCCAAGCAAACCTTGAGTTCGAAATCAATCTTGCCGGAAAATTGAAGATTCTGAATTTTAGAAGCCACTTTGCAAGCCTATCCACCTTGCTACCCATGCCGGTTCTGCGACTGCTCATAATCTGAGGCGAGACCTTCCTCGGTTAATACTACTGACCAGAAATGACTATTCGAAAATTACATCAGCAGAATCGCCCACTTTTTCCAATAGTCCCCTTTCTGGATTCACCACTATTACCTCCAGTGAGTGTTTCCAAACTGGCAGATCATGTTTACTATTGCCAGCGTATGCGAAACCCTTCTCACCATACCTAGAAATGAGTGCCTCCGCCTTTTTCTTTCCTCTTAGGTTGAATGATCCTTCAGAGGCCATCACATCAGAGAACAATCCAACATGTCCAGCGACCTTCTCTGCAATCAATCTATCCGAAGCAGTTGCCAGAATCAGTTCTCTGCCCTTAGCTCTCTCTCCGGTCAACCAGTCTAGAAAACCCTCATGAAAAGTTAGCTCTGCAGGATCGAAGACCAGTATTTTTCCTAGTTCCTGCTTCCAAAGCGCTCTTCTACCAGTAAGCTCCCAGAATAACGTCTTTGGTATCATCCAAGGTCTTCTGAGGAAAACTCTTCTAATACTAATCCAACTCATGTCTGTCAATATCAGTGTCCCATCCATATCTACCGCAATAGGAACTCCTGACATGTCTTTACTCATACTGTTCGCTGGGGCTGCTACGATTCAAGCCTTCGCAGACCGATTCAATGAAGACATGGACCCTTTCCTAGTTACGAGGGAATGAGCCGATGTGGGACAGAAGTTGGAGACCTCAGGCACTACGAAAAATGGAACGCATTGATGAATCCCCGAGAGGATTCGAAAGTCTTTCATTGTCCGGCACAGGTCCTTTGTCCACATTTTCATGCGAAATTATTGAGCCGATGAAATTGGCCGAGGTTTCTGATTGGTTAGACATAATTTCAGATCTTAAATCATGGGGGGAAGTACCAGATCCGGATAAACTGGAAAGAGTGACAATTTCTGAGAATAATAGGGGCCCAATTGGAATTCTAAGTGGAGAGGAAGATTGGATTGCAGAATTTCTCCCATGGGGTGCAGATAGCTTGATGAGGAAGAGGATCGAGTTGTCACAGAGAATCTGTGATGTTCCTTGCGGTGGGTTTTCATGGAGGGATTCCGATGTAATCTTGATACGTAGGAAGAGCACTCAATATCCAAACTTCCATGACTTGCTATTCGACGCACTCACTTCAAACGATAAGGGCGGTGCAATCGCTATCTTAAGCGAGTCAGGAAAGAAGCTCGGCTCGTTCCACAGTACTGTTGAGTCAGTAAGAGTAACCCCTTATGATCCAAAGAGATGGAATTCAAGAATGGCCAAAATGGAGGAGAATCTGAGGGCTCGCTCTATTTGGAGAGCACCATACTCGAGATTTTCGGATTGTATGCTATCATTAGGAGATATTCGATTCGATCACATCTCAGAGAATTCTATCAAAATTTGTAGGCCAAGGCTCTCAGATGCACTGATGCATCCCGATTGTGAGTTTCCCGCCATCAGGGATCTAGCATCACTAGTTCATGATCTATCTAGGCTCCATTATTCTTCAGGATCTAAACTGGATATAATAGATCTTAGGAGTTCTCTAATAGAATCTTGGAGGGAATCAGCCCCTGAAAGATGGTCTTCTGACAATGTATTCTACACTCATCGAGGAGGGCTAGCTATTTGGGAATATGAGCAGTGTTTGATGGATGTTCTCGAGGCCTCGTCCAACCAATCAGGACCTCCACAGCCTGCATTGGGGCTAATAGAGTACGTTCCAAGTTTCCAGAAGAAGATGTTCAACAACAGGACCATAGGGGCACTATCGATTATGTCAGCCTTCTTCGGTTTGACCACCATTTACGCTTCGTTCCCACCCTCACTGGATGAAATCATCATCCCGGGTTTTTGTCTTGTAGCAAGCATAGCACTGATGGTAGTCTACCGTAGGATGTCCCCATCCCCTAAGGTTCCTTTCAATCGATTAGATTGATCTCTCCTTCGATATACTCGTAATATCTTGGAATTCCTGTTGGTATCTCAAATGAGACTATGTCACGTGGGGAAACTCGCTCAATATACATGACTATTGACCTAAGCGAGTTTCCATGGGCCGAAACAAGAACATTCATGCCTGCCTCTAGATCTGGAAATATTTCTTCTTGGAAGTAGGGTATCGTCCTCTTAGCAGTCATTTCCAGACTTTCTCCGTCTGGAGGAGCTACATCGAAGGATCTTCTCCAAATATGTACCTGCTCTGATCCATGCTTCTCCGCCGTCTCCTCTTTGTTAAGTCCTTGCAGAGACCCATAATTCCTCTCATTCAACCGCCAGTCGGTTTTTGTCTCGACATTAACTGAAGCAGAATTAGCCAAAAGTACAATCTCTGCAGTCCTCTTAGCCCGGATCAGATCGCTTGTATGGATCACATCAATTTTCAAATCTTTAAGTTCAGAACCAGCATCTTCCGCTTCTTTAATTCCTTTTTCAGATAGCTCAATATCAGTCCATCCTGTGAACCTGTTCTCTGCATTCCAAATGGATTGTCCATGACGGATTAAAATCAACTTAGTCAATTAAAACACCTAGAGTTTCGCTCTTCGCCTCGGTTCGTGAAAACTCAGATTACACTCCAATCCTCTAGCTCTACCCATCAGGAGGATGTCCTCAGTGAATTCTCTTTGAATCTTGGCACTAGACTCACAGTAGAAATTGCACGAAATAGCAATCTTGGGAGGAAGACTATTCGTTATCTTGACCCAAGAATCCTCGATCTTTGTCGCTCTTGGATCTTCTAGAACCTGCTCACAGAGGACCTCACAGAACCTCTTCAAGGACCCCTCATCACTGTCCTCCTCAAATTCGAAGGTAGGCCTAATTCTTCTAAACCTCCTCATTGTAAAATTCTCAACTGGGGAATTAGTGATATTAGAATTGGGCATTGTAACGATGGTGTCGTTCCCCGTCCTAATCATCGTGGTCCTAAGTCCGATAGTAATCACTTCACCCTCGACATCATCTACAATTATCCAATCTCCCACGTTAAACGGCTGATCAATGATTATAGAAATTGCTCCGAAGATATTAGCCACTGAATCCCTAGCGGCAAGTGCTAGAGCTAGCCCAGTAATACCAAGCCCAGCAATTAGCCCATTGAGGTTCAAACCTATTAAACCGGCAACAACAAAGACACCTAAAACGACAACTGCTAGCCTACCAATTGCCTCTGCCACACTAGCTAGAGAACGACGAGCGGCCAAATTCTCCCCTTCTACTATTATGAAAGCATCGAGGTAATCCACTAGCCTGTATGCTGCCACGAGCATGAGAATTACGAAACCGGCTCTGGAGGCCTCTGCCACACCATCCATCCACTCACGATTCCAGATGAAATCTCCATCCGAGACAGATACGTTCCCCAATATCCAATCTACTGACTGCCACATTAACAGAAGTCCAACCATCCACCCCAGCGATCTTGGAGCGAAAAGAGTCCTACCGTCGATTCTTTCACTCTTGGAAAAAAGATCCATTAGCATCGGAAACAAAACTCTCCTGGAGGTAAGACCTGCCAAGACACTGACTCCCAGTAGAACCATCAGAAAGAACAGTCCATTTGTGGAGAAATCCCATGCAAACTCCTCCCCAGAGAGAAACTCTCCTATCTCATCTGCTATTATCACAAACAACCCAGCCATATCGTACTGAAAAAGTATCCCGGTCTTGTACACCTTTCTCCGTGCGTTTCAATACATAGGGTTCATCCGGTAAATATACCATGAACAGCAGGCAAGCACCGGAAAATGGTAAATTACGTTCTTCCAATCGTGGAGCGCCGCTTTCTGCAATGGTCCTCCCTCTGCTCCTAAGCCTCTTTTCACCAATAGCTATCGCCCCTAACTCATCTGCTCAGGAAACTCAATCTGAAATGCTTCCAGAAGAAATCTGGTCCACAGAATACATCAACCAACAATACCCATGGGGAGGAGATGACAGAGCGCAGTTCAGGGAGTATCACGACTACTTCTCATTGAAGAACAGGATGCAGTTCTTAGCGGATAGGAACCCAGAGATCATGACCTTCCACGAAGGGCTGATGGGTGGCTTGAACAAGCGCGGGGATCAGATGTCCGCAACCGACTATGAGGGTTGGTACTACAATCACAGGAGCCCATGGATAAAAATCACTCAAGACCCCTCAGGAGGAGACTGCAATGTATTCGTAGGAGACTGTGGGAACTACGAGGATAGAGCAGATGTCATGCTCGTAGGAAATCACCACGCTCGGGAGTGGATGTCTTTTGAGGTGCCGATGTTTTTCTTAGAAATGGTTGCTCACTACTATGGCCAAGCTGGAGTTGACAACGACGGTGACGGAAGCATAGACGAAGACCCTTGGAATGGAATCGACGATGACGGTGATTGTACCAGTCTGAACATTACCAACCAGGACAGTAACGGAGATGGAAACCCCTGTGGCCCTGGAGATCTTGGAGTAGACGAGGACTTCTCGGAGCAATTCATCACCGATCTAGTAAATACGAGAGAAATCTACCTAATCCCAATGCTGAATGTAGACGGTGTCAGATATGACATGGAGGAGTTCTGCGGGCCCACTGCATGGGAAAACTGCTATCGTAGCGGTTGGAGGAAGAATCTCAGGGACAACACCCATACTGGCATTACCCCGATTCCCGACATAGACGAGACTGTTGATGAGGGCTGTGATGGAGTAGATCTCAATCGTAACTACCAGTTTGAATGGGGGGCTCCGCTCGGAGCCACAGGACCTCTTTTCCCAGGATTTTGCTATGCTGACGGCCCGAATAACGATGTTTACAACGGTCCTGTGAACTACGAGGACAACGACGGAGACGGGTTGGTCAATGAGGATCATGTCGATGGAAAGGACGACGATGCAGACGGGCAGGTAGATGAGGATTGGCTTGGAGGCAACTCCGAACCAGAGACCAAGTTCATCCAGGATATGACTGAGATGAACGATGATGACGGTGATGGTGCTTCAGAATTCAAGACCACTCTGACATGGCACTCATACTCAGAATTAGTCCTATGGCCATGGGGCCACTGTACGAATTGCTACTCTACGGATGATGAGTTTCTCGTGTATCATGGCCAAGTCATGGGAGAGATGACAGCTTACGCGCCGATGCAGTCTTCAGAGCTTTATCCCACCACTGGAGACTTCTGCGACTGGCACTATGGTGTCCACAACTCCTACTGCTACACTATCGAGATCGGTAATGCGTTTCATGAGCTGCCTGAGGACATAGCTCATATCGCAGTAAGGAACGTTGGAATAGCATTCTACATGGCTGAGATAGCTGATGATCCACGATACAGGGCGATTGTCGGAATCGAGAACACTACTTCCAACCAGTGGCTGGCTGATCCCGACAGAGTTTCCGTACCCTCGAAAGGTGAGATACCAATAGGATTCTGCTTAGAGGCCACATTTCCATACTCAACGGACATCAATATGACCCATCTGATGTGGAGGTTTGTCGAGCCCACCAGACAGCAAGACGATTTCGGTCCCACAGAGTGGTCATCAGTACCATGGTCAATGGCTCCATTCCAAGAACCAGATATCACGGTTCAATGCGCATTGATTGATGGTTCGAATGGGACTAGGATTGAGGCCCACATCCCCCTGCCCGACACATCGGTCGGTAAGCTACAATACAAGGCTATGTTAGGTACCACTAATGGTGCCTTCCCATTCTCCTATCCAACATTGGAACAAGGGGGTAATTACTACGAGTTGTCGATACCCTACAGAGCAGGATTTGGAGATGCGATACTGAGCATCCTCATGTTCCTGGTGATAGCATCTTTCGTCTGGGGCGGACTTGGATTCACCCTCAGGGAAATGTTCTCAGAGGACGAGACTGTATTGGGAATGCCCACCGATGACGATACTGAACCCTGGTACAAAATCCGTTCATAGGGAGAAGTGAGGAGATTCGATGACAGACGAATATAGGAAGAACAGCTCCGAGACAAAATCGTCAAGCGACCAGTTCAGCGGTCGACTGGGTCTCATCTTTGCTACAATCGGAGCTGCAATCGGAACTGGAAACATCTGGAGATTCCCTAGGATGGTGGGTGCGAACGGAGGAGGCTCATTCCTAGTGCCATGGATAATATTCCTCTTCCTGTGGTCTGTACCCCTAATCATCGCAGAGTTTGCCTTGGGGAAAAGAAGCAGAGTCGGAACAGTTGGCACATTCAGGATTTTCGCTGGTAAGAGATTTGCATGGATGGGGCTCTGGACCGCCTGGATCAATTGTGCGATAGGATTCTACTACGCAGTGGTCACTGGATGGTGCCTAAATTACTTCCAAATCGCAATCAGAGGCGGACTAACCCAAGAAGTGGACACCATCGAAGTTTGGAACTCTTTCTTGGAGTCCCCAATGCAAGTCATCTTCTTTCAATTCCTGACCATACTAATAACACTCGCAGCAATTTGGGGAGGTGCAAAGGCTATCGAGAAGGCGAACGTAACGCTGATGACTTCCTTGTTCGTACTTCTGTTCACCGCACTATTCCTCTCTTTCGTTATGGATGTTAAGGATGGCTCTCTTGATGGTTTCATCTACATGTTCAGCATCCAACCTGAGTATCTGGTTCAACCAGAGACATGGATAAACGGACTTTCACAGTCAGCTTGGTCATGCTCCGCTGGAATGGGCATGGCCATCACTTACTCTGTATACATGAGAAAGGACGAGGACACAACGCTGAATGCCGCCACAATGTGCCTCGCCAACAACAGCATCAGTATTATCGCTGGCCTAACTGTGATGATGGCCGTATTCTCGGTATCTGATGATCCCCTCGGCGCAGTGAGCGGAGGTAGCTCAGCAATCACATTCCTGGTTCTCCCAGAAGTCTTCGCACAGGCTCCCGGTGGGCCGATCGTCCAGCTTGTCATGGTCTCCATCTTCTTCCTCGCTCTCTCATTCGCAGCGCTGACATCGATGATATCCACTGTGGAGCTTTGCGTGAGGAACTTCGTAGATCACGGATTCGACCGCTCGAAGTCAGTTGCACTCACAGGACTAGCCATATTCCTGTTCGGAATACCCAGTGCGGTCCTCTGGATCAAGATGGACCCAACTACAGGGGTGCGATTCCCCCAATTCTTGGAAGTTCAAGACCATATTTGGGGGTACGGACTGATGTTCAGTGGCCTCTTCATGGCCTATACCATCTGGAAGTATGGCTGGTCGAGATATAGGTTCTGGCAGGAAGAAAACGGAATCGAAGGATTCAGCATAAGAGACTACTTGGATCATGGAGTATCCTCATTCAGAGATGACTACATCAACACAGGGGATAACGATTGGTGGATTGGAAAGTGGTGGGACTACATCATGTACCTAGGATTCCCATTGATGTTCACAGTCCTGATGATGTCCTACTTCGTGGACCTGCTTGCTAACGTCGATGATCCGTGGAATCCAACCAACCCTCACGGAATATCCATTATTCTGCTATTCTGGGGTGTAACAGCCTCTTTGTTCATCGGATTCAACAGACTGCTTGTCTCAAGACCCCTCTTCAGAAACGTCCCCGAGGGAGCTCAGGTCCCGATCGACATGCTCCCTGGCGGCGAAGACCCTCACATCTTCACCTTGGGGGACGAGTTGCCCGACCACGTCAAAGAGGAACTAGGTTTAGCATGAGGCTCGATAATGAGAGCATCATCAGAGCGCGAACCATGGGAATTGCACTGGAGAGAAGTAGAGGTATTCGATAGAAATGCATCCAGTTTGGGCATAGATGAATTCGAACTAATGTTCTCTGCATCCGAGTTCTTGGCCAGAGAGGTTGCTGCGATGTCAGGAGGCGGACCTATCCTATTCCTCTGCGGTCCAGGGAACAACGGAGGAGATGGCTTCCTAGCATCATGCTCTGAGGCTCTATCTGACTTTGAGGTCTCAGTAGTTGCGAGCCATGCAGAATCCAAGACAAGCGACTCTTCACGAGCAAGAGAGGTGGCATCCTCCAGATCTACCATACATGTCTGGCCCGAGGTTCCTATCAGAGATTGGTCATTGATTGTCGACTGTCTCTTGGGTGCTGGTTTTTCAGGCCCAGGAACTGAGCCAAGGGAGCAGATAGGGGAAATTACATCTTGGGTCGCATCAAGCGAATTGCCAGTTCTATCTTGCGACATCCCCACGGGGTTGGGATCTCAGGGGGCTATAGTGGCTGACCGGACTGTAACCTTCCACTCCAGGAAGATGTGGATGTCTGAATCGGAGTGTGGCGAAGTAGTAGTTTCGAAGCTTCCTTGGCCAGATTCAGTTGTGGACTGCGGTATCGGAGATGCAGCTAGGTATCCAGTAATTTCCAAAGACGCTAGGAAGGGGGATAGAGGGAGGCTTCTAGTCATTGGAGGCGGCCCATACCATGGTGCACCCATACTATCAGGGTTGGCGGCTGCCAGAAGTGGCTGCGACTTGGTTCACGTTGCAATGCCATCATCGGCTTCTGGCAGGACTAAGTGGCCTAACAGCCTAATCCCGGAAATACTACCCGATGAAGACTATCTGACCTCTGAATCTATCGGCTATATTGCTGAATTCTTGGACTCTCCAAGAAAACCTCAAGCTATGTTGATAGGTCCCGGAATAGGGAGAGAGGAAAGCACAATGGAGGCCGTAAAAGAGGTAATCTCCATGGCGTCCTCAAAGGAAATCCCAGTAGTTGTGGATGCAGATGCAATTAGCTCCCTACCTATTGGGAAATGGCCCGAAGGACTCCAAGGAGTAGCAACTCCTCATCATGGGGAGGCAGAGAGGTGGTTATCTGGCACTACTCCAAGAAAGGCACTTCAGGGATGCAATGGCGAGATTGCTGCAATAGTGGTAACCGGCCAGAGAGACGAGATCACGGGCCCAGAAGGGAGGTTTTGCTATGCTACAGGCGGTCATCCTAGAATGGCTGTAGGTGGGACAGGGGACCTTCTTGCTGGTCTAATTGGGGGCCTTCTTGCTCAGGGGATGGCTGCATGGCCAGCATCCAGGCTTGGTTGTGCCGTCCTCAGGGAGGCCGGTAACAGGGCCACGCGAAAAAAAGGTCCTGGACTACTGGCAGAGGACGTCCCAGTTCATATTGCCCACACCCTCTCCGACTGGACGAGGTCTGCGTGATGATGTTCAGCGATGACTATCCATGGACGAAGATGATCAGGGAGTATGCGATGTACTGCACGGTAGGCTGCTTCAATGTGGCAGTCTTCGCGGCCCTGTACCTCTTCTTCTACAACTACAACACTTGGACTCCGTACGCCGAGACCGTATCATGGGCCGCCTCCTTCCTGATCAGCTCGGTGCAGGCCTATGCTCTGCACAGGTGGATAACCTTCGAGTCAGACTCGGAAGTGCGGTCCAGCTTCACCAAGCTGATGGTGGTCTACGGGACTCTCTGGGCGGTCTCGACGGTGACATTCCACATCATGATAGAGATAATGGGTATGACCCAGCTCGTGTCGTGGGTGATCAACACCTCTGCCTTCGGCTTCCTCACCTTCCTCGCACTGAGGTACTACGCGTTCCCGCTCGCGGACGGTAGGATTACCCGCAAAGAAAGGCTCGATGCATTCAGAGAACGACGTAGGGCTTGAAGTGGTCCCGTTCTTGGCGGGGCCGTGGCAAAGGGCGTTCGAGGCACCCGGGACTTCTACCCCGAGGACATGAGAGTCAGGAACTGGCTTTTCGAAAAATTCCACAGCGCTGCACTCTCCCATGGGTTTGAGGAATACGACTCTCCGGTGCTTGAAACAGAGGAGCTCTACACTAGGAAGTCCGGAGAAGATATTACCCAGCAGCTCTACAATTTCAAGGACAAGGGCGACAGAAGAGTCTCCCTGAGGCCAGAAATGACACCATCTCTCGCAAGGATGGTAATGGCTAGATCTGGAACCTTGCCTCTCCCAATCAAGTGGTACTCAATTCCACAGTGTTGGCGCTATGAGAGGACGCAGAGGGGGAGAGGTAGGGAGCACTACCAGTGGAACATCGATATCTGGGGGGCAGAGGGAGTCGAGGCTGATGCAGAGCTCATATCCGTCCTTGCCCATTTCTTCGACAGCGTCGGACTATCCAAGGAAGATCTGGTAATCAGAGTTAGTAGTAGGAAGGTGCTGGAAGAGGTGCTCGGAAAGTTGGGAATATCGGGGGATGACTTCTCCAAGACATGTGTAATTATGGACAAGATGGATAAGCTCCCAGCAGAAGCTATCCAGACTCAGTTGGCAGAAATCGGACTCGATGAAGAGGCCGTTTCGATAATTCAGGATGTTCTTGCGATAGACGAACTAGACGGACTTTCGGAAAAACTGGGAGAAGATAGCAAAGCTGCCTCTGAACTACTATCGTTATTCTCTTTGGTGGAATCATATGGCCTCGGAGACTGGATCTCTTTCGATGCATCAGTCGTCAGAGGCCTTTCATACTACACTGGGCCAGTGTTCGAGGCTAATGATAGATCGGGGGAGCTGAGGGCTATCTGCGGAGGTGGTAGGTATGACCGACTCATAGGGACGCTGGGAGGCAAGGATCTCCCTGCAACGGGCTTCGGCTTCGGTGATATGGTAATAATGGAGCTACTCGAATCTAAGGGGCTTTTACCAGAGCTGAGTCAAGGAGTATCCGATGTCGTCTACGGGATGGGTCCAGAACTAAGAGGTGCTGCTATGAAAGTGGCAAATGAGCTCCGCTCTAGAGGGAGGAGAGTAGACTTGGTTCTCGAGGAAAAACGAATGAAGTGGGTCTTCAAGCACGCCGATAGAGTTGCAGCTGACAGGCTAGTCATGGTGATGCCAGATGAGTGGGAAAGAGGAATAGTCAAGATCAAGCAATTATCTACTGGGGAGGAGATCGAGATACCCTTCGGGGAGCTATGACTGCCATTGCCATAGCTGACAGGCCAGCTAGAATACCGAATCCAGGAAGACCACCTGCAGAACTTTCTCCAGAACCCCCCTCTTCCTCCGGGTCTACTTGATCTGTCACATTGATTATTGGCCAATTTACTACCACGTCCATTCCTTCTTGATTATCCGAATAGTATAATCTAAACTCACCAGTGCAGTCAATCAACAAACCACACCCGACCCCATTGTATCCAGGTGCTGAGTATTCGATATCAAGCGTCGGCTCCTCTTGGCTCTTGTTCCACTCCGTCATGTTCGCGTCAACGGGGATCTCCCATCTGATCTGCTCGTCATTGAAGTTAGTGTCAGTGGCGGGGAATACCTCTGAAGCTACTACTATGTTCCCCTTTCTAAGTGAGAGAGTCAAGCAGCTTTTTTCTATTTCTTGATCACATTCATCAGAGTAAATAGCAACTCCAATCTCGATGAGAATGGTCCCATTCGGATTCAAATGCATGTTCTCCTTGTAGTTCTCTTGATTTCTACACGACATGGCAATCTCCACTTGGCCGCTTCCATAGGTTCTCGCTCCGTAACCCTCCTCTGCAGAACCGGTGGAGTCGTTACCGTCGAAGTGTGACCAGCACGATGAGAGGTCGGATGTACCCCAGAAGTGCATATGGGGGTTATCTATCGATGGCTGCTTTGGGTCCTCAGCAGTTTGAGAAGACGCAGGGGCCGCGATAACGGAAGATACCACAAAAAACGCCACACTGAGTACCATGAGTCTTCTTACCATATTTATCCACTCCTGTAGGTCATGTTTGAGGCTTATCCACTCCTGATCACTAGTCGAACCTCTGAAATCCACTCCCTGCCGTTTCCCTGGTTCTTCTTGCAATATTGAGCGCATCTCCAAGCATATCCGCACTCATCATCTCTCTATCCAGACGCTCATGAGCAACGCCGGTAATGATCGACATGACCTTGATTGTATCTCCGAAGGCCGGATCCTGCCTTGCTCCGAAGATTACATTCGCATCAGGAGATAGTCTTGCTGTCATGAGGTCACAGACCTGATTCGCTTGTTCAAGAGTCATGTATGGTCCACCAGTAACATGAATCAAAGCTCCAGTCGCTCCATCTATCTCTATATCCAGAAGAGGGTGATTCAATGACTCATGAACAACTTCTTCTGGCCCCTGATCACTCTCTCCGTATAGCATCATTGTGACACCTCCCCCCTTCATGATAGAGCGAACATCTGCGAAGTCCAAGTTAATCAGACTCGGTAGGGTAATAGTCTCCACAACTCCCTTGACGATTTCTGCAATTAGTTGATCCATTATACTGAATGCCTCATCAAGAGGCAGGTTAGGAACGAAGTGTAGTAGCCTGTTGTTATCGAGGACTAATACGGCATCAGCTGCCTTCCTGACTAGGTCCAAGCCCTCCAGCGCACGTTCCATTCGCTGGCGCCTCTCCACAGTGAAGGGGGTGGTAACAATCGCAACAACTAGTGCCCCAGATCGCTTTGCCTCTTCTGCCACAATTGGAGCGATACCAGTACCTGTCCCACCTCCCAATCCAGCTGTGACGAATACCAGGTCCGCTCCATCGACGATCTTGGTAATCACGTCCCTTCCTGCCTCTGCGCATCTTCTGCCCATCACTGGATCCCCCCCTGCACCGAGACCTTTCGTGATGTGTCGTCCAACCAGTAGCTTCTGCATTGCCCTTGTATTATCCAAATGCTGCTTGTCTGTATTGATTGCGACAGTTATCGCTCCCTCTACGCCTATGTGCGTGATACGATTCATTGTATTGTTACCTGATCCCCCGCATCCGCATACAAGGATCCTGGGGTCAGGCGGACCAAAACTCTCTAATTCCCTATCAGTAAGTGCAGTTGGCACTCTTGTAGGAGCGCCTTTCCCCCCATCTGGAGAAACTGTGTTGCTAGGTACCTCTACCACTAAACCGCCTCGTGCATCCCAGGCATTCCTGCCTATTACGCCCCCCGAGTCACCTCTTTGCCTTCTTAATAGTTGAGGATATGGGAAGCAACAATAGTGCGATTATCGGACCTATGGTAATCAGCCGAATCATAGTACTCTCTAATCTCTGAATTTGCTACCTCTCACTGGAAAGCGACATAAAGCTCCGTTCCTCCCCCAGAACACGCCGCGCTTAGCTCAGTTGGCTAGAGCACCTGACTGTAGACTGGAAACACTTGGTTGTAGGCAGCCATCAGGGGGTCCCCGGTTCAAGTCCGGGAGCGCGGACCAAAGTATTCCCAGTTACTTGGTCAATTACGAACTAAGAACTGAAAAAACAAGAGACTATAACCCTAGCATTTTCGATAGGAAAGTATGTCGCTTGCACCAACAGAATATGACTATGGAGATGAAAGTAATTACTCGTTTGCCGCCTCGGTGACTTGTTCTGATGAAGAAACAAGAAAAATGTTCGTCGAGGGTTATGGCCACATGCTAAATTACAACCACGAACAAGCAATTGCCTGTTTCTCTAAGTGCACTGAATTGGACCCAGATTGTGCTATGGCTTGGTGGGGAATTGCTTACTGCGTATCATCGAACTACAATTGGGAACCTGGACTTGGATCAGGCCATGACGCCATTCAACAGGCGCTGTCTGTAATGGGTCACTGTAGCGATTTGGAGCAGGACCTGATCAAGGCACTCTCGACTCGTCACTCCGCTGAGGCTCGAGATGCAGCCGACCCGTCAGTTCTGAACATGGGCAATAGTCCTGAATTGAACGTCGCATTCGCAGAAGCCATGGCTCCATTGCACGAAAAATACGCAGGTAATTTGGATGTCACGGCAATATACGTTGAGGCATTGATGAATCTAAAGTCGTGGCAGCTTTGGGACAAAAACACCAAGCCGACGCATAATGCAAAGGTTGAAATAGACCAGACAGTCGATGACGATGAAATACCACCGGAAAATATTCCAGACCTAAATCAAAGCAGAGCAGCGCGTGAATTTTATCTAGCTGAA
>MDTB01207405.1_pt1 | contig 84666 bp, 96 predicted proteins | sample 811161 | NCBI WGS metagenome assembly MDTB01 (sample SAMN05326650, study PRJNA326480) | marine metagenome | isolation source: seawater | place: Mediterranean Sea | collected 2009
CAAGTAAGTCTTTTGTGTCTCAAATTAAAAATGATTTAATTTACTTTGATGCTGAGTCTGCAAAAAATAAAATCATTAAGTTTAAAAGTAAATATAAGAAAATTAGTTTAGAAATTGGTTTTGGTATGGGGCATTATTTAGTTTCTCACGCTAAAGATAAACCGAATGAAGGGATTATAGGGTGTGATCCTTTTATAAATGGGAATATGTATATTGTTAAATCTTCGAAGAATTATCTTCTTAAAAATCTTTTAATTACTAATCTAGACTTTGAAACTCTTTTAACTTTTTTAAATAATATTAAGTTTTTGGATGTTTTTATTTTTTTCCCTGATCCCTGGAAAAAAAGAAGACATAATAAAAGAAGACTAATAAATTATAGAATGACTAATCTATTATCACAAATATTAGAAAAAGGTGGCAAAGTAAATATTATTACTGATGACAAGGACTATTGGGATCAAATAATCTCGGTTTTTTCTTCAAATAAAAAATTTTCTTTTCTTAGTAAATTAAACTATAAATCTAAAAATAATTTAAATTTTTTTAAAACTAAATATTCTCAAAAAGCTTTAGAAGGGAAAAAAAAAACTTACTTTAACTCCTTTCAATTAACTCAATAGAGTCTCCGAACATTTAACGAATCTTATAGTTTGTGTTTTGATTAGAGAAGTAAAATCGTATAAAATTTAATTAAATTATTTAAGTTTACTAAAAGTATTGCTATTAAATAGGTAAAAAAAGTAATTTAGTCTTTAATTAATAAATTTTTATAAAAATATTGGAAATTAACAAATGAATAAATCACCAATAAATGATAAACAGGATAATATATTTCCAGTTGATCTATTAGATATTGCAAAGAATTTAGCAAAAGAAAAAGGTATTGATTCTGAAGAAGTATTAGAAGCAATGGAAACTGCGATAGCTAAAGCAGGAAGAAGTAAGTATGGTCATGAGTTTGATATTAGAGCTCATGTTGACAGAGACTCAGGACAAATAGGATTATATAGATATCTTGAAATTGTTGATTCTTTAGATGAACAACCAGATGAAGAAAAAATGAATAAGATTCAACTTTCGGATGCTATTAAAACAAATAAAGAACTGAAAGTTGGGGAATATGTGATGGATAAACTGCCCCAAATAGACTTTGGAAGAATTGCAGTTCAGACAGCGAAACAAGTTATTGTACAAAAAGTTAAAGAAGCTGAGAGATCAATGCAATATGCTCAATTTAAAGATAAAATTGGAGAGATTGTTAATGGCATCGTTAAAAGAGTAGAATACGGAAATGTTGTAGTGGATTTGGGTAGAGCAGAAGCGTTAATGAAAAGAGAAGAATTGTTAAATCGTGAAACCTTTCGCCGTTCTGATAGGATTAGAGCATATATAATGGATGTAAGAGAAGAATTAAAAGGACCACAAATTTTTCTATCTCGTTCTCACAATCAATTTTTAGTCAAATTATTTACGCAAGAAGTTCCCGAAATATATGATGGAATCATAGAAGTTAAATCAGTTGCCCGCGATCCGGGAAGTAGGGCTAAAATAGCTGTTTTTTCTAAAGAAAAAAGTATTGATCCTGTTGGGGCTTGTGTTGGAATGAGAGGTAGTAGAGTTCAAGCAGTTGTAAATGAGCTCCAAGGAGAAAAAATTGATATTGTTCTATGGTCAGAAGATATTGCAACGTTTGTTGTTAATGCTCTTGGTCCTGCAGAAGTTGATAAAGTAATAATTGAAGAAGAATTAAAAAAAGTTGATATTATTGTTCCTGATGAACAGTTGAGCTTGGCTATAGGTAGAAGAGGTCAAAATGTTAGACTCGCAAGTTCAGTTACAGGTTGGGACATAGATATTCTTACAGTCAGTCAGGAATCTGAAAGAAGAAATGAAGAGTTTAAGAGACTTTCACAATTATTTATATCTAGCCTAGATGTTGATGAAGTAATAGCCCACTTGCTAGTAACAGAGGGATTCAGTTCTGTGGAAGATGTTGCAATGGTTACTGCTGAGGAATTATCCTCAATTGAAGGTTTTGATGATAATTTAGTAAAAGAATTAAAATCTAGAGCCGCATTATACTTAAAAAAAACAGAAAAAGAAGATATGGAAAAAGTTATTGCTTCAGGAATTGACGATTATATGAGCAAAGAGTCAGGTTTTAATGCTAAACAATTAATTAAGTTATCCTCAAATAATATAAAAACTAGAGATAATTTAGCTGATTTATCAAGTGATGAACTGATAGAAATTCTGAGCAATGAATCAATGAGTGAAAAGAAAGTAGATGAAATTATTATGAATGCAAGAAAACATTGGTTTGAAAAAGAGTAAGAAATTATGTCAGAAGAAAAGAAAAATTTAACATTATCTTCAAAACTTGAATTAAAAAAAACATTTGATGCTGGAAAGATAAAGCAGAGTTTTTCACATGGACGTTCAAGATCAGTATCAGTTGAAGTAAAGAAAAAGAGATCATTTGGTCCCAAATCACCTAATCTTGAAAAAGCTTTTAAGGAGAGTAAAGAAAATAGTGAGAGCAAAGACCACATAAATGAAATTATAAGTGAAAGAGATAAACCTTCAGAAAAAGAAGAATTTTTTGAGGAAAAAAACCCTACTTTAGATGCTAAAAAAGAAAAAGAAACAATAGAAAATAAAACTCAAAAAAAAGAATTTGTAAAAGAACAACAGACAAAAAATGTATTTAAAGATACAAAAGAAGTTAGAAAAGACCTAAGTAATCCAATTCAAGAACAAAAAAAAACTAATATTCAAAGTGAAGAAAAAGCAGCAAAGTTAAAAAGCTTAAAGTTAATAAAAGTTCCCAAAAAACAAGAGGAGAGAAGAAAAGGTAAGCTTACAATTTCCGAGGCTCTTGATGATAATAATGAAAGAGTTAGGTCATTAGCTGCGATAAAAAGAGCTAGGGAAAAAGCAAAATTAAGATTAACTCAAAATATTGAAACTAATATTCAAATCAAAGAAAAAAAAAAGAGGGAGGTTATAATTCCTGATTTTATTGCGGTAAATGAATTAGGAAGTAGGCTTGCAGAAAAAACCTCAGATCTAATAAAAGTATTAATGAAGTTAGGGGTTATGGCAACAATCAATCAAACAATTGACGGTGATACCGCAGAGCTAGTAGTGATTGAGCTAGGGCATACTCCAAAAAGAGTGAGTGAAGCAGATGTTGAAATTGGTTTATCCGGAAACTTAGATGAGGAAGAACAATTAAATCCCAGGTCACCAGTTGTGACTATAATGGGTCATGTTGATCATGGTAAAACATCTTTATTAGATGTAATTAGAGAAAAAAAAGTAACTCAAACTGAGGCTGGAGGGATTACTCAGCATATTGGAGCTTATATGATAGACACTCCAAAAGGTAAAATTACTTTTTTAGATACACCAGGACATGCAGCTTTTACACAAATGCGTGCTAGAGGCTCTAATGTCACGGATATAGTTATATTAGTTGTTGCTGCTGATGATAGTGTAAATGATCAAACTATAGAAGCAATTAGCCATGCGAAAGCTTCTAAATGTCCTATAATAGTTGCTATCAACAAAATTGATTTACCAGCTGCAAACCCTCAAAAAGTAGAATCTGATTTATTATCACATGAAATTGTCAGTGAAAAAATGGGCGGTGATACAGTCCTTATTGAAGTTTCAGCAAAGAATAAAATTGGAATAGATGAATTAATTGATGCTATCCTTCTTCAATCAGAAATACTAGAATTAAAGGCAAATTCAAAAAGAAATGCAGAAGGTACTGTAATCGAGTCTAAGATTGAAAAAGGAAGAGGACCTGTTATTTCAGTTTTGGTTCAAAAGGGTACTTTAAGAGTTGGTGATATAGTGATAGCTGGAAAAGAATGGGGAAAGGTAAGAGCTTTAACTGATGATGAGAACAAAAGATTAAATGAAGCATATCCAAGTTTTCCCGTTGAGATAATCGGACTTTCTGGGGCTCCTGAAGCTGGAGATGAGTTTGTTGTAGTTGAAAATGAGGCAAGAGCAAGGGAAGTAACTCAATATAGAGGAAGAATAAAAAGAGTAAGAGATAATGCTTCATTGAAGAGAACTTCAGTGGAGCAAATGATTACGGACGCATCTGAGGACGTATCGCAGGAATTCCCTATTATAATAAAGGCAGACGTTCATGGGTCGAAAGAAGCTATAGAACAAAGTCTCTTAAAACTTGATGTTGGGAATGTAAAAATTGAAGTAGTCCATACAGGTGTTGGAGAAATTAATGAGTCTGATGTAACATTAGCTATAGCTACAAAAGCGATAATACTTGGATTTAATGTTAGAACTAATGTTCAAGCAAGAAATTTGGCAAAAAGAGATGGTGTTATTGTAAATTATTATTCAATTATCTATGAAGTTATTGATGAAGTAACAAAACTAATGAAAGGTAAACTTGACCCTGAATATGACGAGAAGATAATAGGAAAGTTAGAAATCAAAAAGATATTTAAGGTTTCAAAATCTGATAATATAGCCGGATGTATTGTTTTAGACGGTTATATTACAAATAATGCTAAGGTGAGAGTCATAAGAAATGAAGAAGTTGTCCATCAAACAGAGATTTCTAGTTTGAGGAGAGAAAAAAATGAAATTAAAGAAGTGAAAGCAGGTCAAGAATGTGGAATAGGCCTTATGAATTATAGTGATTTTGAGGAAAATGATATTTTAGAGTGCTTTATTTTGGAAGCTAAACAAGATATTTAAGAAGTTAAATTATGTTAAAGTTAAATAAAAAAAATACAGCAAGACAACTTAAAGTCTCGGAACAAATAAAGAGATATTTAGCAGAAATTATAAAGAATCACAGTTTTGGATACGAAAAAGAGAGTCTTTTTACAATTACAATTTCAGAAGTTAATATTTCTATTGATCTAAAGAATGCTTATGTCTTTATAGTACCATTTTTACAAAATGGCACGGAATTAAATGATCAGGATGCTTTGGATCTTGTTTATAAGGACTTATACCTAATAAAAAAGAAGTTAAGTGCTAATCTAGCCCTCAGGTATACACCTAAGTTGATATTTAAAATTGATAAATTAGATAGAGAATCTCAAAAGATTGATAGTTTATTTAAAGATCCAAAGGTTGCACAAGATCTTGTGGAAGGAAATTGATTTTATTATTTAATGTCGGAAGAATCTTATAATAAAAATAATATCCATGGTTGGGTTTTTATAGATAAGCCAATAGGAATGAGTTCTAATAAAGTTCTTCAAAAGATTAAAAAATTGTTTCTAAATGCTAAAGCTGGGTATGTTGGAACATTAGATCCACTTGCAAGTGGATTTTTACCTGTTGCCATAGGTAAGGCAACCAAAACAATAAAATATCTTAATAACGAAAGTAAAGAATATGAATTTACTGTCAATTGGGGTATTAAAACCTCAACAGGTGATGTTGAAGGATCGATAATAGAAAAACATAAAAAGTTTCCAACTAAGAATGAAATTAAACAACAATTAAAAACATTTATTGGAGACTTAGAGCAAATACCTTCAAAATACTCTTCTATAAAAATTAATGGTAAAAGAGCATACAAGCTTGTGAGACAAGGTAAAAACTTTGATATGCCAAAGAGAAAAATTAAAATCAAGGAATTTAAGTTGAAGAAAATTATTAATGAACGCAAAGCTGTTTTTAAAATTAATTGTAGTTCAGGTACATATGTGAGAACAGTAGTTGAGGACCTTGCCAAAATTCTTGGAACTGTAGGGCATTTAACTTCTCTTAGGAGGATTGGTTTTGGGAAACTTGATAAAAAACTAATTTCTCTGGATTCTTTAATCAGTTTCATGCATATTGACAAATTAATAAAGGTTTTGAAGCCAGTAGATTATATATTTGAGGGGGTAAAAAAAATTAATATAAAGCAAACAGATGCAAAATTATTATTGGATGGTAACTTCTTTTATGTAAATTCTGAATCAGAAACTATAACTAAAGATATCCCTATTAAATTTGTTATTGCGAGTTATAAAAATAAGATTATTGCAATAGGTAAAATAAACGATGGGAGTTTTTATCCACAAACAGTAATGAATTTAAATATTAGAAAAAATTAAGGAGAGGAAATGTCTATTTCATTAGAAAAAAAAACTGAAGTAATTAAAAAATATGCAACTGAAAAAAATGATAAGGGATCTACAGATATTCAGGTTGCAATATTGAGTCATAGAATTAACTCATTAACAGAGCACTTGAAGTCAAATAAAAAAGATCAAAGCACAAGAAGAGGTCTTTTAAAACTAGTAGGTCGAAGAAAAAAACTTTTAACTTACTTAAAAAACAAAAGTGCTGAAAAATATCAAGCTTTGATTAAGTCATTAGGATTAAGGCATTAATAAATAAATTTGACAGGAAATAGGAAAGAAATATGTTTAAGATTGTTAAGAAAGAATTAGATTGGAAAGGTTTAAAGTTAACTTTAGAAACTGGCCAAATGGCTAGACAGGCGGATGGGTCAGTTTTAGCTACTTTGGGAGGTACATCAGTATTATGTACAGTTTCAGCAGCGAGAAAAGTAGATCCCACAAAGGATTTTTTTCCTTTATCAGTCCATTATATTGAAAAAGCTTATTCAGCAGGAAAGATTCCTGGAGGTTTTTTTAAAAGAGAAGGGAGACCCTCAGAAATTGAAACTCTTAATTCAAGACTTATAGACAGACCTTTAAGGCCACTTTTCCACAAAAATTATAATAATGAAACTCAAGTAATATGTACGGTAGTAAATTATGATTTTGAAAATGATCCATCAATTTGTGCATTAATAGGGGCATCTGCTGCATTGACAATTTCTGGGCTTCCTTTTTTGGGACCAGTTGGATGTTCAAGAGTTGGATATATTAATGGTGATTATATTTTAAATCCAACTGTAGAGGAGATGAAAGAAACTGAGCTAGATTTAGTTGTCGCTGGAACTAGGAATGGCGTTTTAATGGTTGAATCAGAAGCTAACCAACTTTCTGAAGAAATAATGTTGGGTGCTGTCAAGTTTGGGCATGATCAATTTCAGCCTGTAATTAAAAAGATAATTGATTTAGCAGAAGATTCTGCCAAGGAGTCATGGGAAATCCAGGAAGATAAAAAACCAGATTTTTTTGAACCTTTAGAAAAAGAGACCGCTCCAGAACTAAAAAAAATATACAAAGTAAAAGAAAAGTCTAAAAGATCGCAACAACTAGATGCATTTAAAAATGATATTTTTGAAAAGTATTCTGAAAAATATGAAGTTGAACCCTCAATTATCGCTGGAAATTTAAAAAAAATAGAAAAGGAAATAGTTCGTTCATCTATTCTTGAAACAGGTAATAGAATTGACGGTAGAGATTTAACTACAGTTAGAAATATAGATTCTAAAATTAATATACTTGAAAATGTACATGGTAGCGCTCTTTTCACTAGGGGAGAAACTCAAGCGTTAGTAGTTACTACTCTTGGCACAGGATCTGATGAGCAAAGAGTTGATACACTTAATGGAGATATGACAGAGAAATTTATGCTTCATTATAATTTTCCACCTTTTTCAGTTAATGAAGTTGGTAGAATTGGATCTACAGGTAGAAGAGAGGTTGGGCATGGAAAATTAGCTTGGCGAGCAATAAAACCAGCACTTTCTGAACATGAAAAATTTCCATATACAATTCGAGTTGTTTCTGAAATAACAGAGTCAAATGGATCATCTTCAATGGCAACAGTTTGTGGAACTTCATTGTCATTGATGGATGCTGGTGTTCCAATAAAAAAACCTATTGCTGGAATTGCAATGGGTTTAATTATGGAAGAAAAGAAATTTGCTGTCTTAACTGATATTCTTGGTGATGAAGATCATTTAGGGGATATGGATTTCAAAGTCGCTGGAAGTGAAGATGGGATTACTGCTCTTCAAATGGATATTAAAATCAATGGAATAACGGAAGAAATAATGAAAGATGCTCTTTCTCAAGCAAAAGATGCAAGAATGCATATACTGGCTGAAATGGATAAAACCATAAAAAGTTCAAGAGAAAGTGTAAAAGAGAATGCTCCAAAAATTATTAAAATGAAAATTGCCAAAGAAAAAATTAGAGAAGTTATAGGTTCTGGAGGAAAGATAATTAGGGATATTTGTGAGAAGTCAACAGCCAAGGTTGAGATTGATGATGATGGCAATATAATTATTTCTTGTGCAAATAAAGAGTCTGGGGATATGGCAACTAATATGATTAATGATATTGTAGCTGAACCTGAAGTAGGAAAAATATACGAAGGAAAAGTTGTTAAAACTATGGACTTTGGTGCTTTTGTGAACTTTATGGGATCTAGAGATGGTTTAGTGCATATAAGTCAATTAAGACCAGAAAGAGTTGAAAAAACAACTGATGTAGTTAACGAAGGTGATATAGTGAAAGTAAAAGTCTTGGGTGTTGATGATAGGGGTAAGGTTAAATTAAGCCTTAAGGATGCAATAGAAGCGGAGTAAGAAATAGTAAAGAATTGATATGATAGACTTACAACCATTAAAAATGTCAGGAAAAGAAGTGCTTCCCTTGATTGAGGGCGGTAAAGGAATTGCCATTAGTAGTGGTCAAAGTTCAGGTGCATGGGCAAAGGCTGGGGGTATAGGAACATTCTCTGGTGTCAATGCTGATTCATATGATGAAAATGGCAAGGTTATTCCTCAAGAATATAAGGAAAAAACAAGATCTGGTAGACATCATGAACTTGTTAAATACTCGGTTACTGGAGCTGTAGAACAAGCTAAAATAGCTAGGGATATTGGTGGAAAGAATGCTGTAATTCATGTTAATATTTTATGGGAAATGGGTGCAGCTGAAACTATACTTTCCCAAACATTAGAAAACTCCAAAGGGATTATAGATGGAGTTACCTGTGGAGCAGGAATGCCGTATAAGTTATCTGAAATTGCTGCATCTTTTAATGTTTTTTATTATCCAATAGTTTCCTCTGCAAGAGCATTTAATGCTTTGTGGAAGAGATCTTACAGAAAGACTGCTGAATTTTTAGGAGGTGTTGTTTATGAAGATCCTTGGTTGGCTGGTGGACACAATGGTCTATCTAATAGTGAGGATCCTCTGAAGCCTCAAGATCCATATCCAAGAGTTTTAGAGTTAAGAAAAATAATGAATGAATTTAAATTAAAACATGTTCCAATTATTATGGCTGGAGGCGTTTGGAGCTTAAATGAATGGCAAGATTGGATAAATAATAAAGAGTTAGGTTTAATTGCGTTCCAATTTGGAACTAGACCTTTGTTGACAAAAGAAAGTCCAATTCCTGATGATTGGAAAAGAAGATTGCTTACTATAAAAAAAGGTGATGTTAGCCTTCATAAGTTTAGTCCTACAGGCTTTTATTCTTCTGCAGTAAGAAATGATTTTCTAAAAGAATTAGAATTAAGATCTGAAAGACAAACTCCTTATTTACGTGAGCAAACTAATGAATTTAATGAAAAACTTGAGATTGGACCAAGAAAAAGGGCTTATTACGTAAAAAACTCTGATAAATCTAAAATTGAAAATTGGATAAGTGGTGGTTTTCTGAAGCCATTAACAACACCAAATAATACTTTAATCTGGGTTACAATAAAAAAAGCAAAGCAAATTTTAAAAGATCAAATTGATTGTATGGGTTGTCTTTCATCTTGCTTATTTAGCAATTGGTCTCAGAATGAAAAGGGTACAACGGGAAGAAAAGCAGATCCAAGGTCTTTTTGTATTCAAAAAACACTTCAAAGAATCAGTCATGGAATTTCATCATTGGAAAATGAGTTGATGTTTGCCGGTCATTCAGCTTATAGATTTTCTAAAGATCCTTTCTATAAAAACGGATTTATCCCTCAGGTTAAAGAATTAATTGATAGAATTTGTAAGGGATTGTAATTTATATGAAAAAATATTATAATTTTGGATATGGATAATTTAAATGTAGCAAATAGTAAGGTTTCTTCCTCTAATTTGAAGTTTACAAAACAAAGGAAAAGTATTTTAAAAATTCTTTTTAGTAATGGACACGGTCATTACACGGCTGAACAAATTCATTCAAGTGTGATTAAAGATGGTTTTAAAGTTTCTTTAGCTACTGTTTATAATACTTTAAAGGAGTTTACTAAAATTGGAATAATTAAAGGGATCAAAGTATCTTCTGATAAAACTTTTTTTGATACTAATAGTAAGCCTCATCATCACTTTTATCATAAAAAATCGGGTAAATTGGAAGATATTGAATTAAAGAAAATCAAGATTTCCGAGATCCCTAAAATTCCAAAAGGAAATAAACTTGATTCTATAGAGGTAATAATTAACTTAGATTAATAATTAATTTGTTGTTTTATTGAGAATGATAATTATTATCTAAATTAGAATTATTCTAAATTACCTTGACATTATATAATTTAAAAAATATCTTTTATATTCTTATAATTTTAACCGGGAGAAAATATGTCACTTAAGGGAACTAAAACAGAAGAAAATTTAAAAGCAGCTTTTGCCGGTGAGTCACAGGCCAATAGGAGATATTTATACTTTGCTCAAAAAGCAGATATCGAGGGTCACAATGACGTAGCCGCTGTCTTCAGATCAACAGCTGAGGGAGAAACAGGACATGCACATGGACATCTTGAATTTCTTGAAGAAGTAGGAGATCCTGCAACCGGTGAACCAATCGGAAATACAGTAGATAATCTTAAAGCCTCTGTTGCCGGTGAAACCCATGAATACACCGACATGTATCCAGGTATGGCAAAAACAGCAAGAGATGAAGGATTTGATGAGATTGCTGATTGGTTTGAAACTTTGGCTAAAGCTGAAAAATCTCATGCAGGTAAATTCCAAAGAACACTTGATGAAATAAAATAATTATGGGGACAAATATGTCCCCAAAATCTCTAGTAAAAATTTATGAAAAGCAAAGAAGGTGGTCTTGGAGCTCCTGTAAGACATCCATTAAAATGGGAAGAAACAGACTTTACAGATCAAAAAGAAATAGATGTTGAGTTAAGAAGAGTATTCGATATTTGTCATGGATGTCGAAGATGTTTTAATTTATGTGAAAGCTTTCCAAAACTTTTTGATTTAATAGATGAGTCTAAATCTGGTGAGCTTGATACAGTTAAAAGTGAGGATTTTAAACCTGTTGTAGATGCTTGTACATTATGTGATATGTGCTTTATGACCAAGTGTCCATACGTGCCACCGCATGAATTCAATCTTGATTTTCCCCATTTAATGTTGAGATATAGAGCTATGGAAAGAAAGGAAAAGCTAAATAGTACTATAGACGATGAGCTAACTAAAACAGATAGAAATGGTAGGGTTCTCTCTAAATTTTCAAAGTTTATTAATTGGTCAACTTCAAATAAAAACAAATTGACAAGACCTGTTATGGAGAAATTACTTCAAATAAATAAAGAAGCTGAGCTACCAAAATATTACAAGAAAACATTTGTGCAAACGGCTGACGAGAAAGGAAACAAGAATTCTAAAGTAAATAATATAAATAAAGTAGCAATATTTCCAACTTGTTTTGTAAATTATAATAATCCTCAGTTAGGAACTATTGCTCAGGAGGTACTAAAAAAATTAAATGTTGAATCAAAAGTTTTTTATGAGGGTTGTTGTGGAATGCCTCAACTTGAGGGAGGAGATTTAAAAGCCGTTGCAGAAAAAGCAAAAAATATATCTAGGCTTGTTAAACCACTCATACAAGAAGGTTACAAAATAATTTCTTTGGTTCCTTCATGTTCTTTGATGCTAAAATTCGAATGGCCATTAATACTTCCAAATAATGATGATGTCAAAAATTTATCCAAAGCAACATTTGATATATGTGAATATATTGTTGAACTTAAAAAAAAGAATGACAATATAAGCAAAATTTTTAATTGGAATAATAGTGACGGAGTAACAGTACATGTTTCTTGTCATTCAAGAGCACAAAATATTGGGAATAAAGCAGTCGAAATGCTAAAAATTATACCTGATTTAAAAATTGATGTTATAGAGAGATGCTCTGGTCATGGAGGATCCTGGGGTGTTAAAAAGAAAAATTTTACTATGGCATTGAAAGTTGGAAAACCAGTAGCAAGAAAAACTTTGCAGATTAAAAATAGATATTTAGTTTCAGAGTGCCCTTTAGCTGGTGTTCATGTTAGGCAAGGAGTAGAAAAATTAGAAAATCATGATTTTAAGCCAATAATAATTAGTCATCCAATTGAGTTTTTGGCTTTAGCAAGTAATATTCAAATAACTAATGATAAAAAATGAATAAATTTATAATTAATGAATCAGATATAGTTGATATTGATACCTATATTAAAAATAGATCATCAATTAAAAAAAATATTTTTGAAATAAAAAAGAATAGAAGAGTTCAGGTTGGTCCCCATGCCACTTTTTATTTTGAATCTTATGATACAATGCTCTACCAGATCCAGGAGATGATTTATATCGAAAGAGGTGGAAGAGAGCAACTTTTAGACGAGTTGAAGGCATACAATCCAATGGTTCCCAATGGAAGTGAATTAGTTGCTACATTAATGTTTGAAATTGGTAATGAAAATAAAAGAAAAGAGTTTTTAAATTCTGCGGGTGGGATAGAAAATAAAATTTACTTCTCTTTAGATAAAAAAGTTATCGTTAAGGCATTACCTGAAGATGATACTGAAAGGACTAATGAATACGGAAAAACATCTTCTGTTCATTTCCTACATTTTAATTTTGAAAATCATATTGAAGAATTTAAAAATAGTAGGGAGATAATTATTGGTTTTGAACACAAAAATTATAAACATACGGCAACTATAAGTGAGTCAGTTAAAAAAAGTTTAGTAAAAGATTTTAAGTAATCTAAAATAACTCTTCTTTCTGAACACCCCAAAAGTTGTCTTTTTTGATCCATGCATTATTTCCCTCAACATTAATTTTACACCATCTTAATTTACATTTTAATATTCTAAAAACTATATTTTTATATAAAATTGCTTTAATTTTTGAATTTTGGTTGGGGAAAATTTTTACTTCAACTTGAGACTTTTTTACTATTCCATACCTATTTTTAGAAAGTTGATTTTTAGATATCCATCCTTTTTCTCCGGAGTAATCAATAATCCTATACCAAGATTCATACTTATCAATTACTTTAAGAGGAATTCCTTTTTTTAAAAATTTTAAATTTATTATATGATTTGTACCTGGTCCATTTCTTAAATTAACTTCATTATACTTGGTTGATAAAAAAATATTTTTTTCAATACCTAAAGTACCAATTGGTATACTATTAACTAATAAAAAAAAAATAAAATATTTCATCCTAAAAATAATGATAAAAAAAACACACACTATTCTTTTAACAAGAAAATTACCTGAAGTAATAGAAAAAAAATTACAAAATGAATACAACGTAATACATAATATTAAAGATAAACCTTATAATTATAAAGAGTTAAGAAAGAAAATAGAAAATGTAGATATTTTAGTTCCATGTATTTCTGATACGATTGATTCGTCGATTATAAAGTCTGCGAAAAATTTAAAGTTAATAGCTAACTTTGGTAACGGGGTTGATAATATTGATTTAGTAACAGCAAATGAAAAAAAAATTCTAGTTACAAATACCCCTGAAGTTTTAACAGAAGATACCGCAGATATTGTTTTAACACTAATCTTAATGATATGTAGAAAAGTAAAGGATGCTGAAGGAAGGCTCTACAGCGGGCAATGGGATGGCTGGGGTCCAAGTATTACACATGGTGAGAGAATAATGGGCAAACAATTGGGAATTATTGGCATGGGAAGGATTGGAAAAGCAGTTGCAAAAAGAGCAGCAACTATGGGTTTAAAAATAAATTACCATAATAGAAACAAATTAAGTCAAAAAATAGAAGACCAGTATAAAGCTAAGTATTGGAATAACTTAAATCAAATGCTTGCAAAAATGGATATTATATCCATACATTGCCCTTATACACCTGGAACATTTCATCTTCTATCTAAGACTAGATTAAAAATATTAAAAAAAAATAGTATTATTATAAATACTTCTAGAGGTGAGATTGTTGATGAGAACGCGCTTGCGGATTTTTTATTAAAAAATAAATTTTCCGCTGCTGGACTCGATGTATACGAACATGAACCTCAGGTAAGTCCAAAACTTTTAGAACTAAAAAATGTAGTTCTTTTACCTCACATTAGTTCTGCAACAAAAGAATCCAGAGAAGCAATGGCATTAAGGGTTATAAAAAATATTGAGAAGTTCGTATCAGGCAAAAAACCTGCAGATATAGTAAGAATTATTCAGTAATTTTATATAAATATAATTTTAGCATCATTATTTTTATTTGAAAAAATTATGCTTAAACTAGCACTTTTAACTTTGAGGCCTTTAATGAATTTTTTGGGTATAGTAGTTATGTTTTTTAACATGGAACAATAAAAAAATTTAACATTTAGTTCGATGGAAGAATTAATTAACTCTATAAATGATACAACATTATTATTTTTATAGTGATCATTTATTTCAGTTGTACTATATTTTTTTGAGCCTATCAGTTCTTTCCAACTTTCATCATCTGAAATACATTTGATAGAATTACTTGCAAAGAATATCGTAACTTCATGATCTAAAGCAGCAGCGGTATTTGCCATACAAAATGCATAATGTATTCTTTCATAACTATTAGAATGTATTACAAAGATTGATCTCATAATAAATTATTATTTGTTACAAACTATACAGTTTGTATTTTTTTTAATAAATATTTTTTTTTGAGTTGTGGTTGAACAGTCATATATCAAAAATTCTTTATAAAAGTAGTTTTTAGGTTTTAAAATTAAATTTAAAGCCATAGAAGCTTGAAGAATTCCTCCAAGACCAGCAACATTTGCAATAATTCCTAATTCACTACAATTTCCCATACCATTCATTTGTTTAATATTAGGAAAAACACAATTATAACAAGGAAATTTAGCTCTTCTTTCCCATGATTTAAAAGTAAATAACTGTACTTCAAAATTAAATAAAGCTGCAGAGATAAGTATTTTTTTATACTTATGACAAAAACTATTAATTATATATCTAGATTTAAAATTATCTGTACAGTCTAAAACTATCTTAAAATTTTTTAATAAATTTGGGAGATTGGCAGCTGTGATTCTTGTATTTTTTTTTATTAAATTAATATCAGAATTAATTAGTTTAACCTTTTCTTCTACAACATCTACTTTTAGTCTTCCTATGTCTTTTTCTGTAAATAATGATTGTCTATTTAAATTACTAAGTGACACTTTATCAAAATCAACTATGCCAAGTTCTCCAATTCCAGCCATAGCAAGGTAACTAATTGCGCTTGTTCCTAATCCTCCACATCCAATAACTAAGATTGAAGAATTGATAATTGATAATTGTCCTTTTCCTCCAATCTGATTCATTAATATTTGTCTAGAATATTTTTCTTGTTGTTTATCTGAGAGTTTTTTAATTTTTTTCATTAAAATACACCTATAATTCAGAAAATAACGCTGTAGAAAGGTATCTTTCAGCGAATGAAGGAATTATAACAATTGTATTTTTATCCTTCATTTTTTTTTCTTGATTAATTTCGACCGCAGCTGCTAATGCTGCACCTGAAGATATACCAACAGGAATGCCTTCAATTTTGGCAAGTAGCTTTGAAAATTCAAAAGCAGTATTATTATTTATTGAAATTACTTCATCAATTAACTTTGTATTGAGATTCTTAGGAATAAAACCTGCACCAATTCCCTGTATTAAATGAGAACCCAGTGGACCGCCGGATAATACTGCAGAGTCTTCAGGTTCTACAGCAAATATTTTAATCTTTTTATCTTTTTTTTTCAGAAACTCAGCTACTCCTGTTAATGTTCCTCCTGTTCCAACACCAGCTACAAGCGCATCTATATTACCACCCGTATCATACCAAATTTCTCTAGCTGTTGTTTTAAAATGAATATTTGGATTTGCTGGATTTGAAAATTGTTGAAGAATGACACTATTTTTAAATTTAATTTTTAATTCTTTTGCTTTTTTTATAGCACCATTAATTCCATCTTTTGAGGGTGTTAGAATCAATTCTGCACCTAATAAAGATAACATTTTTCTTCTTTCTACTGACATACTTTCTGGCATTGTTAAAATTAACTTATAACCTCTAGCTGCACATATGAATGCTAAGGAGATTCCTGTATTTCCAGAAGTAGGTTCTATTAAAACAGTATCTTTATTAATTAATTTTTTTTCTTCTGCGTCTTCAATCATGGCAAGACCGATCCTATCTTTAACTGAAGATAGTGGATTAAAGAATTCCAACTTAGATATAATATTTCCATAGAGATTATAATGCTCTTTTATTTTTTCTAACCTCACTAAAGGTGTTCTACCAATAGTTTCTGTAATGGAGTTTAAAATATTTGTTTCAGAATTTTTTTTTTTAGATAACAAAATCGACTTTCTCTGATGAAGTTTTTTTAATATTTTCGTTTCTTGCTTTTTGACAAATATCCTCAATTGATATTTTTTCAAATGAATTAAAACAAGAGTCTGTTATATTAATAAACATTGGATTTATTATTTTTTTAGAAATTTCAGAAACCATTAGTTTGTCTTTAAACGAATCAGCAGGCTGATCATTAATTGAATTCACAATATCAGAGATTCTTATTTTTCTTCTTTCTTTAGCTAATCTGTATCCACCCTTAGGGCCTCTGGATCCTATTAAAATGTTATTTTTAACTAGATTTTGTAAAGTTTTTTCAAGATATCTTTTAGGAATACCTTGTCTTTTGGCAATTTCTATATTTTGAACTGGTTGTGTTCCCGAATAATAAGCAATATCAACTACTGCCTCTATCGCGTAAATGATTTTTTTTGAAATTTTAAACACAATTTGATTCCTATTTTAACCCTGTAGAGCCAAATCCACCTTTACCTCTCTTGGTGGAACTTAATTCTTTTACCTCTATTAATTTAAAATTTGGTAATTTAGCAAAAACAATTTGGGCTATTCTCATCCCTCTTTCGATTATAAACGAATCTTTTCCATGATTAATTAAAATAACACAAATTTCTCCTCTGTAATCAGAATCTATAGTACCTGGTGAATTTAAAACTGTAATCATATTTTTTAGAGCTAAACCTGACCTTGGCCTAACTTGAGCCTCAAAATTTCTAGGTAACTCTATTGAAAAACCACATGGAATAAGAATAGATTTCGAACTTTCAAGCACGATATCTTTTTCTATAGCTGCATTTATGTCAAAACCAGCGCTTCCCTCAGTGGCCTGTTTTATTTTATAAAGATTTTTACCATTCTTAAGTATTTTAATAAAAATATCAGTCATAAAATACCGTTATTAGGTTTAAAAAATTCAGAAATTTCTATTATTAGTTTTTTAGCCACTACTTCTTTTTCTAATGATGGCCATTTGTTTTGTTCATTTTTTTTTAATAAAACTATTTTATTTTTTTTTGTTCCAAATCCTAAGTTTTTTGAAAGCTGATTTGCTAATATCCAGTCACACTTTTTTTCTAGAAGTTTTTTTTGCGCATTTTTTATTAAATCATTAGTTTCAGCAGCAAATCCAATTACCAATTTAGGTCTTCTATTATTTTGTGAGATTTCTTTTAAAACATCAAAATTTTTAGTGAGTTGTAAAATAGAAGAAAAGTTATCTTTTTTAATTTTTTTTTCTGCAATTTCTTTTACTCTCCAGTCTGATATAGCCGCAACAGAAATAAAAACGTCAGTAGGCAGAGCTTCTATTGAAGCAGCTAGAAAATCTTTTCCAGTCTTAACTTCTTTAAAAATAACATTGTTGGGCTTATTTAGTTTAGTTGGACCACTAATCAAAGTTGTTTTTGCTCCAGCGTTACTCAAGGCTTTTGCAATTTCATAACCTTGTTTACCTGATGAGAAATTGCTTAGATATCTTACAGGGTCAATATTTTCAATTGAGGGTCCGCTGGTAACAACTGCTTTTTTACCTTTTAGTAGAATAGATTGACTGAAGAAAATTGAAATATTATCAAAAATTGATTGAATGTCCATGAGCTTTCCTCTTCCTGTTTGTCCACAAGCCAATTTACCGATAGGAGCTTCAAGCACTTTAACTCCCCTTTTTTTCAAAGTATTTAAATTTTCTTTTACAGCTTTATTTTCTAACATTATCGTATTCATAGCAGGAGCTAATATAACTTTAGCTTTAGTCGCTAAGATTACATTACTTGCTAGGTCATCAGCAATTCCATTTGCAATTTTACCAATAAAATTAGCTGTAGCTGGAACTATAATAATTAAATCTATTTTTTGAGCTAAATTAATATGATTCATCTCATTTTCGTCGTTTAAGGAAAAAAGCTCTGAATGAACTTTTTTTCCTAATAAGCTATTAAATGTTATTGGAGATACAAATTGAGAGACACTTTTAGTTAATATGCACTCTAGATTTGATCCAGCTTTAATTAAAAGTCTTAATAATTCTATAGCTTTGTATGACGAGATGCCTCCTGTTACAATTAGGAGAATTTTTTTATTTTTTAAACTATCCATTAACCTTTCTTTTCTCCTATATGAATACTAGCTAAACCATCAAAAAGATCGTAGCAATCTATATTTTTGAAACCGGCATCTTTTAATTTTTTAGTAAGTTCCATTTGATTTGGAAAAATTTTAATACTTTCTATTAAATAACTATATGCTGACATATTTTTAGCAAAAACAAGACCTAAAGATGGAACAATACTGGAATATAAATTAAATATTTTTTTTAGTGATCTTCTATTAATTTCACTAAATTCAAGACAAACAAATCTACCTCTTTTCTTTAACACACGGTTAATTTCCTTGAGAGATTTATCAATACAAGAGAAGTTTCTTAATCCAAATGCAAGTAATATATTGTTAAAATTATCCTGTTTAAACGGAAGAAACTCTGCTTCAGCGCAAACATAATCGATATCATATTCTTTTAATTTAATTTTAGCTTCATTGATCATTTTGACATTACTATCAACAAGTATGCATTTATTTTTAGGAAACTTTAATTTAATCATTTTTGAGATATCACCAGAACCTCCAGCTAAGTCCATGAAATTCTCATTTTCATGAGGCTTTATAAAGTCAAAAATTAATTTTTTCCATACTCTATGTAAACCAAAGGATAAAATATCATTCATTTTGTCATAGTTTTTTGAGACATCATTAAAAACTTTTTTTACTAAACGTCCTTTTGTGTTTGATGATATACTTTTTAAATTTTTAAACTTATTTTTTATCATGCCTGAATTACCTGAAGTTGAGACTGTTAGATTAGCATTAACTCAAAAGATAATAAAACGTAAAATTTCTAAAACCATTATTAATACAAAAAAAATAAGATTTAAAATTCCCAATAAATTCAAAGAAAGAACAAAAGGTAAAACTGTATTGAATATTCTCAGAAGAGGAAAGTATTTAATAATTTTTTTAGATTCTCATGAGTGTATTCTTGTTCATTTGGGAATGACTGGGGTTTTTAGAATCTCTAAAGATTATTTATTTAAAAAACATGATCATATAATATTTTATTTTGAAGATTTTTTACTTATTTACAATGATATGAGAAAGTTTGGTTTTGTTAAACTTTTTCATTCATCTAATGTTTTTGATTCTTCACATTTAAAAAAAATTGGGCCTGAACCGTTTGAGATTTCTGATAATTCTATTATCTTTAAAAATAAAATATTCAATTCCAATCAAACTACTAAAGCATTTTTAATGAATCAAAAAAATATTGCAGGTCTTGGAAACATCTATTGCTCAGAAATATTATTTAATTCTAAGATTTCACCTTTAATCAAAATTAAAGACTTAGACATCAAAAAAATCAATATTTTAATAAAATCAATCAAAATAATTCTTAAAAGTGCTATAAGAGAAGGTGGAACTAGTTTAAAAGACTTTAAAAATCTAGATGGCAATATAGGTTATTTTAAAAACCAGCTAAAAGTTTATGGTAGAGAAAATAAAAATTGCTTTAATTGTAAGAATAATAATAAAATAATCAAAATAATTCAAAATGGTAGATCAACTTTTTTTTGTAAGAACCGTCAAAAATAAAATTATAAAAACTTTTAATTTTTTATTCTTGTTATTTTTTTCTATGCCTTTGATATCTAACGACCATATACAGTTTGTTCTTGGAATAAATGATTTGCCAATATTTAATAAGATGAAAAATATGCCTGAAAGTTTAGTTATTTTTGATACTAATGAAGGTAGATTCGTCAAAACTCAGATATCTGGTAATGAGACATTAGCTAATGCGACATTATATTATAGCGAAATTTTACCAAATTTAGGTTGGGAAAAAATAGAGGATAAGAAATTTAAAAGAGAAAAAGAACTTTTAAATGTAAAATACCATATAAAAGATGGTTTGCTTCACATAACTTTTAGCGTTTTATCAAAGTAAAATTTCTATGTCTTGACCTGACACTTTATGCAAAGTATAAATATTCTCGAAGTTGAATTATGGCTAATATTAAATCTGCAAAGAAAAGAATTTTACAAAGCGAAAAAAGATCTGAAATAAACAGAAAAAAAAGATCTATGCTTAGAAGTAAAGTGAAAAGTATTCATTTTAATCTTGAGAAAAAAGATTCAAGAGAAGCAAAAAAACTTTTTATGGAACTTGAACCAGCGTTAGCTAGGTCAGTTAATAAAAGATTGTTTAAAAAAAATACAGTTTCAAGAACTCTTTCAAAGATTTCTAAGAAAATTAAACTTTTAAAATAGTTTTTTACAAATTATTATTTGTTTTATTGATTCAATTTTTTAATAAGTTACTCTATTAATTTAGTATATTATTTTGGAGGATTATGAATAAACTGGATTATGCTGGAGATCTAACACCTGTTCAGAGCTGGGAACTCCTTTCAAAGGAGAAAAATTGTTATTTAGTTGATTGTAGAACCTCAGCTGAATGGCAATTTGTGGGAATTCCTGACTTGGAAACTCTAGAAAAAAAAACACTTCTAATTGAGTGGCAAATTTATCCTTCTATGTCTTTAAATGATAAATTCTTGGAAGATATCAAGCAATCGGGGATCCAGAAACAAGATAAATTAATTTTTATATGTAGATCTGGTGGCCGATCAAGGTCAGCTGCAGAATTTCTTGTATCTCAAGGATATGAAAATTCATTTAATTGTATTCATGGATTTGAAGGTAATCATAATCCAGATGGTCATAGAGGTAAAAATAGTGGTTGGAAATTTTCAAAATTACCATGGAAACAAGGTTAAATAATAGAATAGAATATGGAAGATAGTCGTCAAGAAAGTAATTTTAATGAAATTCAGGCTCAATGGGCAGCTGTAAGAGGAAAAATTAGACAAAAAATTGGTGAAGGGATGTTTAAGAGTTGGTTTAAACCCCTAAGTTTAATCAGTTTTAAATCTGGAGTTTTAATTTTAAGTGTTCCAAATAATTATATTAGGACTAGATTGATGGAGCAGTATTTTGAACTATTAAAAGAAAACTGGCTCAATCAAAATAGTAAAATTTTAAAGATTAATATTACAATTGTTAAAGAAGATTTGACTGTTTTAGAGGAAAAATCAGATAAAAATCAATCAAAAAACTTGACCAAGAAAAAATCTTATACCTTATCAGAAAATATTGGCGCAAATCTTGATCAAAGGTTTACATTTACGAACTTTATTGTTGGTAAACCAAATGAGCTTGCTTTTGCTGCAGCAAGAAGGGTTGCTGAATCTGAAGATGTACCATTTAATCCGCTTTTTCTTTACGGTGGAGTAGGTTTAGGTAAAACTCATCTTATGCATGCAATTGCTCATGAAATAAAAAGAAGAAATCCACTAAGAAGGGTTATTTATTTATCAGCTGAAAAATTTATGTATCATTTTATTAAAGCCCTAAGATTTAAAGATACTGTGGCATTTAAAGAACAATTTAGAACTGTTGATGTTTTGATGATTGATGATGTTCAATTTATTTCAGGAAAAGAATCTACTCAAGAAGAGTTTTTTCATACTTTTAATGCTCTTGTTGATCAAAATAAACAATTAATTATTTCGGCTGATAAGTCACCTCAAGATCTTGAAGGTATTGAAGAAAGAATGAGATCTAGATTAGGATGGGGTTTAGTAGCTGATATTCATCCATTAACTTATGAATTAAGATTGAGTATTCTTCAAGCTAAAGAGGAAAGGTTAGATGTTGATATACCTGAAAATGTTCTAGAGTTTTTAGCGCATAAAATTACAACTAATGTAAGAGAGCTTGAAGGAGCATTAAATAGAATCGCAGCGTTCTCCTCATTAGTAGGTAGACAAATTAATATTGAAATGACGCATGATCTTTTAAGAGATCTTTTGAAATCCTCTCAGAGAAAAGTAAATATAGAGCAAATTCAAAAGAAAGTTTCAGAACATTTTAATGTAAAAATTACTGATATGAGTTCAGCTCGTAGATCTAGAACTGTAGTTAGACCTAGACAAATAGCAATGTATCTATCAAAAAATTTAACTTCTAGGTCATTACCAGAAATTGGAAGGAGGTTTGGAAATAGAGATCATACAACAGTGATTCATGCAGTAAAAAAAGTTGAGGAATTAAGGAATTTAGATGTTAGTTTTGATGAAGACGTTGAGTTATTAATTAGAATGTTAGAGTCATAAAATGGATGTGAATGTAGATAAAAAAAAACTTTATGATGCTTTATCACACTTTCAAGGAGTTGTAGAAAAACGAAATACAATACCCATACTCTCAAATTTGAAATTGAAGGCTTTAGAGGGGAAACTCGAAATAACAGCTACTGATTTAGCTCTAGAAATTTCTGAATCTATTTTTGCAAATGTTAATAAATCTGGAGAACTTACAATTCCCTCTCAATTGTTATTTGATATAGTCAGAAAAGCACCTGAAAAATCAAAGATAGAAATGAGAGAAGAATCAGAATCAGGTCAAGTTTTCATCTTTTTTGGTGATTCTAAATTTTCTTTACCTTATTTGCCAACTTCTGATTTTCCTGAGATGCAAGAAGAGAATTTAGAAAACAATTTTGAACTTGAAGCAAAAAAATTCAGATATTTAATTAATGATTGTAAATTTTCAATGGGATTAGATGAGTCTAGATTATACTTAAATGGTATATATTTACATCAAAATGACAAATATTTAGTGTCAGTAGCTACTGATGGACATAGGCTCTCGAAATGCCAAGTAAGCAAAGAAAATGGTATCAAAGATTTTAATGGAATAATAATTCCAAAAAAAACGGTTTATGAAGTATCAAAATTACTTGAAGATTTTGATAGTAAGATTGGAGTTTCATTTTCTAAGACAAAAATAAAACTAAATATTGGAAATATTAAATTAACTTCTAAATTATTAAATGCTGAGTTTCCTGGATATGAGTCTGTTATTCCAAAAAATAATAATTTAATTATGAAAACTGATTGTTCAGCATTTGCTGAGACAATTGATAGAGTTTCAACTGTTTCAATCGAAAAATTCAGAACTGTTAAACTAGATATTTCAGATGATCTATGTGTTGTAAGCTCTTTTGGTCAAGAAAAGTCTGCTGGCACAGAACAGGTTAAAGTAAAGTACTCTGGTCCTAACATGAATATAAATTTTAATGCAAAATATTTATTAGATGTTTTAAATATTTTTAGTTCAGGTGAAATTTCTATAGAATTCTCGGAGAAACCAGCACCAACAGTTTTAAAAAGCTCTACCTATCCAGATTCAACTTATTTAATTATGCAGATGAGATCATAATTAAATAAATTAATGAGTTTAGATTTAAAAATAAATAACATTTTTCTTTTAAATTATAGAAACCACAAAGAGTTGAGAGTAGATGTTGATAAAAATATTATACTTATATTTGGTGAGAACGGTTCAGGTAAAACAAATATATTAGAATCAATTTCATTACTGAGAGTTAATTCAGGTTTTAGGGGTTCTAAACTTTTTTCAATCATTAATAATAAACAGGAATTTAATGAGAATATTTTTGGAGCAAAATTTTGCTTAACCGATTCAGATGGTATGCACAATGTTGTTATTAAAATAAAAAAAAGATTAGATCAATACAAAAAAATCATTAAGTTAAATGATAAAGAGGTTAGCCTGAAAGCTTTTCACGAAAAAATAAATATGTTTTGGATTTTACCAAAAATGAATAACATATTTTTATCAAGCTCTTCAGAAAGAAGAATTTTTTTAGATTCTATGATTTTTTCATATGATCTAAATCATAAAAAAAGTGTTTCAGAATATAATAAACTTCAGAAAGAGCGGTTAAAAATTATAAAACATTTTAATGACAAAAACTTTAATACTCAATGGTTGGATACAATAGAGAGAAAACTTGCTGCGCTAGGTGTCATAATTTGTGATGCTAGAAGACAATTTTCAAAAAAAATTAATCTTTTTTCTTCCCAAATGAAAACACCTCTACCTAAAATTCAGTTATTGATGAAAGGTGAATTAGATCTTGAGTTTGAAAAAAATCCAGCACTTAGTGTTGAGGAAAATTTGATTAAAAGATTTTTTAAAAATAGAAAAATAGATTCAATTATTGGTAAAACGTCTTTAAGCGTAAACAAAACTGACTTTGAGATTTTTAATAAAAATAATAAACAGTTTGCCGTAGATTGTTCAACAGGAGAGCAGAAAGTAATTCTTGTTAGTATTATTTTTTTATTTATACAAGTTTTAAAGGAAAAAAAATTTTCAAAAATAATTTTTTTACTTGATGATATCTTTGCCTTTCTTGATAATCGATATAGCTCTTTGATTTTTCAGGAGTTATTAGATCTTAATATTCAAACATGGATTACAAATGTTAATAAAGACTGTATAAAAGAAGATTCAGAATTTTTTCATAATGTAAAGTTTATAAATATTGAAGATATAAGGATGTAAATTATTATAAAATAGGTATAATAAATAAAAAAATTAATTAGAGAAAGATTGGTGTTTTGAGTTCAGATTTAAATCAAAAGAAAAAAGAAAATTATGGTGCAGATTCTATAAAAGTTTTAAAAGGTCTTGATGCTGTAAGAAAAAGACCTGGAATGTATATTGGTGACACTGACGACGGGTCTGGTCTTCATCATATGATATATGAAGTTGTGGATAATTCAATTGATGAGGCAATGGGAGGTCATTGTGATAAAATTGATATAGTTTTAAATAAAGATAAATCAGTTACGGTAAAAGATAATGGTAGAGGAATTCCAGTTGATATTCATGCTGAAGAGGGAATTTCTGCTGCAGAAGTAATAATGACTCAATTACATGCAGGTGGAAAATTTGATCAAAATTCATACAAGGTGTCTGGAGGACTACATGGTGTTGGGGTTTCAGTTGTAAATGCTCTTTCAGAATGGTTAAGACTAACAATTAGAAGAAATGAAAAACAATATTCTATGAAGTTTTCTAATGGGTCCTCTATATTTCCACTTAAAGAAGAAAGTATAACTGAACAAGAAACAGGAACAGAAATCACATTTTTAGTATCTGAGAATATATTTACTAATGTAATTTTTAATTATAGTAAGTTAGAGACAAGGCTGAGAGAGTTAGCTTATCTTAATTCAGGAATAAAAATTCAGTTAATTGATAAAAGGGGTGAAGATGAAAAAAAAAGTACTTTATCTTCAAGGGGAGGTTTAAAAGGCTATGTACAGTTTTTAGATAAATCTAAACAATCTATTTTGAGCGATACTATATCCATTCAAGGTAAAAGTGATGAAATTAAAGTAGAGTTAGCACTTCAATGGAATAACAGTTTTCACGAAAACTGTTTAATCTTTACAAATAATATTCCTCAAAGAGATGGAGGAACTCATCTTGCTGGTTTCAGAGCTGCACTAACAAGAACTATTAACAACTTTACAAGTCAAAATAGCACCCAAAAAAAAGAAAAAATAAGTTTGATAGGGGATGATGCAAGAGAAGGATTAACTTGTGTTTTGTCCGTAAAAGTACCAGATCCAAAATTTTCCTCTCAAACTAAAGATAAATTAGTTTCATCTGAAGTAAGGCCAGTTGTGGAATCAATAGTTTCAGAGAAACTTTCTCAATGGTTTGAAGAAAATCCAAAAGATAGTAAAATTGTTATTTCTAAAATTTATGAGGCTGCACTTGCAAGAGAAGCTGCAAGAAAAGCAAGAGAAGTATCTAGAAAAAGTTCTGCTCTAGAATTTAGCTCATTACCTGGAAAATTAGCAGATTGTCAAGAAAAAGATGCCAGTAAGTGTGAGTTATTTATTGTAGAAGGGGATTCTGCTGGTGGATCAGCAAAACAAGCAAGGGATAGAAAGAATCAAGCAGTTCTTCCATTAAAGGGTAAAATTTTAAATTCTGAAAAATCTAGAAAAGATAAAATAGCAGGGTCTGCAGAAATTGGTACTTTAATTCAAGCATTAGGAACAAATGTTTTTGATGATTTTAATATTGAAAACTTAAGATATCATAAAATTGTTATAATGACGGATGCTGATGTCGATGGTTCACATATTAGAACACTTCTTTTAACTTTTTTTTACAGACAAATGGAAGAATTGATTGCGAATGGATATTTATTTATAGCCCAACCTCCTCTGTATAGAATTAAAAAAGGCAAGACTAATTTATATCTTAAAGACGATCAGGAGTTAGAAAACTTTATTATTCAAGATGTTATAGAAAATACAGTTCTTACTTTGAACGATGGCAGTCAAATTTCAGGAAATGATCTTTTAAGTATTTATAGAAAGTCACTTTTAATTGCAAGCTCCATTGAGTCCATTTCATTAAAAAATAAGGGACTTTATAAAATTATTGAGCAGGCATCAATTTCTGGAATTTTAAATGCAAAAACATTTGAGTCCGAAACTAAAAGTAAGGATTCTTTAGTATATCTCTTAAAAAGACTTAATTTCCAGGAGTCAGAACATGAAAAAGGTTGGGAAGGATCTCAAGATTCAAGTCTAGACTTTGTTTTTAAAAGGACTGTTAGAGATGTAGAAGAAAAATTTATTATCAAATATTCAGAAATAAAAGAAGAAAAATATAGCTCACTTGATAGTTCTACAAAATTTTTACAAGAAATTTTTTTATCTAGTTCAAAATTAATTTCTCAAAGTAATGAAACTAAGGTAAATGGACCTACAGAATTAGTTCAGGAAATGCTTTCTTTAGGAAAAAAAGGATTAACTTTTCAAAGATATAAAGGTTTAGGTGAGATGAATCCAGATCAATTATGGGAGACTACTTTAGATCCTCAGTTCAGATCATTGCTGAAAGTAAATATTGAAGATGCACATAATGCAAGTAATGTTTTTGCAGATTTGATGGGTGATGATGTTGAAACAAGAAAAGAGTTTATCCAAAGCAATGCTAAAAAAGTATCTAATCTAGATGTTTAGCCTTAATCAAAAATGGCTAAACTGAAATTTTCTTTAATCACTTTTCTTTTTAGATGGTCTCTAATTTTTGGAATTTGGTTCATATTAATTTTTGGAGGTACTGTTATATGGGCTTTTTTAAATTTACCTGAGACGGAATCAATACAAATAACTAGACAGCCTAGCATTACTTTTTTGGATAGACAGGGAAGAATACTTGCTTCATTTGGTGATATTTATGGACAATCAATTCGTTATGAACAATTACCAGAAAACCTTATTAATGCTGTAATTGTAACCGAAGATAGAAGATTTTTTAGCCATATTGGAATAGATTTTAAAGGAATTTCTAGAGCTTTAGTTGTTAACTTTAAAGCGGGTAAAATAGTTCAAGGCGGGAGTACTATAACACAGCAATTAGCAAAAAATCTTTTTTTATCACCTGAAAGATCTTTTACAAGAAAATTGCATGAAGCAATCCTTAGTTTATGGTTGGAGTTCAGATTTACTAAAAAACAAATACTTAGTATATATCTTAATAGAGTTTATTTGGGTTCAGGAACATATGGTGTTCAAGCAGCATCTGAAAAATATTTTAATAAAAAAGTTGAAGAACTAAACCTTTATGAATGTGCATTAATTGCAAGTTTATTAAAAGCTCCCTCAAAGTATAATCCTATTTCAAATCGAGAACTTTCAATTACAAGAACAAAAAAAGTACTAAGGAATATGATAAATTATAAATTAGTTGAAATTGATGAAGTAGAAAAGTTTAAACGTGTAACCAGTTCATACAAAAATATAATCGAACCACCCAAAAGCTCTAGATATTTTGTTGATTGGTTATTGCCTAGAGTAAGATCTTATCTTGGGGAAATAAAAGAAGATTTAATAGTTCGGACTACATTAGATATTGAACTTCAAAGAAAAGCAGAAGAATCAATTTCAAAAATTTCAAAGAACTTTGTATCCGCTAATCAATCAGCAATAGTTGTTTTAGATCTTAACGGAGGAGTATTAGCAATGGTTGGGGGAAGAGATTATGGAGACACTCAATTTAATAGAGTTACTCAAGCCCAAAGACAACCTGGTTCAGCATTTAAACTATTTGTTTATCTAGAAGCTCTTGAAAAAGGTTTTGAACCTGAAGATTTAGTTGAAGATTCTAGAATAGAAATTGATGATTGGTCACCAGAAAATTATAAAAAGGAATTTCTTGGAAATATATCTATTTCTGACGCTTTCTCAAAATCAATTAATACAGTTGCTGTAAAAATTTCAGAAGAGGTTGGTAGAGAAAATGTTATAAAAAAAGCAAAATCTTTAGGTATTTCAAGTAAAATTTTAAACACTCCATCTGTCGCTTTAGGAACTTCAGAGGTGAATCTTTTAGAACTAACCGGAGCTTATAATGTAATTGCCAACGGCGGAAAAGGTGTTTGGACTCATGGTATAAGGTTAATTGAAAATAAGGATGGAGAAACTTTATATCTAAGAAAAGGTTTTGGACCTGGTAGAATTTTAAAAACAGAAACAGTTAAAAAAATGATTTTCATGTTAAAAAATACTATTAATGAAGGAACAGGAAGAAATGCAAAAATTAATAGACCTTCCGCAGGAAAGACTGGAACTAGTCAATCACTTCGAGATGCATGGTTTGTTGGTTTTTCATCAGAAATGGTTGCTGGAGTATGGTTTGGAAATGATAACGATTCACCAATGATGAAGATTACTGGAGGAACCGCGCCAGCAATTTTATGGGGAGATTTTATGGAAAAAGCGCATAAAAAAGTACCTATTAAAAATCTAGGTTTTAATTTATTAAGAGATGAGAAACCTGAAAATCCATTAAGTAAAAATCAAAACGAGAGAAATAACAAATCTTCAAAATCAGAATCACTATTTGAAAAAATTTTAGAAAATATGTTTAAAAGATAATTAGAAGGAAGTGTAGCTTTTTAAAAAATTTGTAATATCTTGTTCAAAATTCTTAGTTGAAAAATGAGTTATGTATTCATCATCTTTATTCATCAGATAAAACAATGAAGTATGATCAATTAAATAACTATCCTTCAAACCATCATTGGTTATTTTTTTACTATAAATTTTAAAAGATTCTATTACTTTTTTTATTTCATTCTCGTTACCAGTCAACCCAATTATATTAACATCAAAATTTGACAAAAAATTTTTTATTACATGATGATTATCTCTATCTGGATCAACTGTAATAAAAATTGGTTGAATATTCTTCCTAATGTTAGGCTTAGATTCAAGAAGATTTGCTAGTCTCATTATATCAATTGGGCAAACATCAGGACAGAAAGTATAGCCAAAATAAATTAACTTTAGTCTATTAATTTCTTTGGATGAAAATTGTTTATTATTTTGGTCTATTAATTTAAAACTTCCACCAATATTAATCTTTTCTTTATTATAATTAATAGAGTTATCAGATAATTTATCTAAAAAAAGATTAAAACTAAAGATTGAAATCAAAATTACAAAAATAAAAACTAGATTTTTAAATATATTTGGTTTAAATCTTTTCATTTTTTTCAATCAAAATAAAAATGTTTTCAGTTGGAGTGAAAATAACTTCTTTTTGAGAATTATACCCTTTCAATTTTTTAGAGTAAAATTCCTCATGTTTAATTGGTAATATAATATTAGTTTTATGGTTTTCACTAATTATTTTATTAGAATCTAATAATTGTAAAAGTAGCTTAGATGTTGAAATTTTTATTATAACCTTTTCCTGTAAGATAATCTTTTTTTTAATAAAATCAGTTTTCTTATTGATATTAATAAATTCAACACTTGAATTTATTCTTCTATCAGTAATTGGTATTTCTAAGTTATTTAACAATTCTATAATTTCAATTATTCCAGAAAAGATACCAGCAATAATTTTATTAGTTTTAAAGAATTCATATTCCTCTATTCCATCATTCAGAAATAATGGGTCATATAACTTTAAATGACTAATTTTTTTATATTTTTGAAAAAGAGATAATATTTTATTCCATAATTTTTTTTTTTTATTGTTTAAACAAATATCCTCCTCATAAACAATGACGGAACAAACATTTTTTAATTCACTAATAAAATTTTTGTTAAAATTTTTGCTTAAAACAACACATTCTGATGATATAATTTTTTTAAAAGATAAAACAGTTAGGTCAAAAAAATTATTTTTGTTTGCTCCTATTAAAAAAATACTTTTTTGTCCAATATTTTTATTTAACATATAATTTAATAAATATAGCCTTTTTCATGAATAAATTAATAGTTTTTATAGTTTTATACTTATTTTTATTTAAAACACATACTTATGCTTTAATTGAAAGTGATGTATTTCCTAAATTAGTATACCAATCAGCTTTAGAGGAAGGGAATATTGAAATAATAAAGAAATATTTAGACTTAAATCATTCTGCAAATGCAATTGATGATAAAGGTTTAACTCCTTTAGCGTATGCAATAAAAAATAATAATGCAGATATTATAGAACTTTTAATAGAATATAAAGCTGATATTAATGGCAAATTACTTGATAAATTATCACCGTTAATTTATGCCGTGATGTTAAACAAAAAAAATTTAATAGAAATTCTTGTAGAAAAAGGAGCTAACATAAATTATCAAGATAGTATTGGAAGAACTGCAACTATGGTTGCAGTTGAAAAAGATCATGTTGAGTGTCTAAAAAATCTACTTAAATTAAAGCCCGATTTAGGATTGAGTGATTATTCAGGAAAGGATGTATATGAATATGCTTCTTTTTCAAGAAACTTAACAATTAAATCTTTATTTGCAAAAAAGAATTTTTGATTTTTTCTTTAAAAAGATTATTTATTTCCTTTTGCTTAATTAATGGTTTTGATACTAATAATTCGCCTTTGAAGTTTTTTGAAAATCTTTCTATGGTTTTTTTATATAAAAAACCATTAAAAAGAAAAATTGGATTTAAAAAAAATTGAACCTTTTCTTTTCCTTTTAACATTATCCTTATTTTTTCGAATGCTTTTTCCTCACTTCCAAACTCAATGGCACAAATATTGTCGATACCTAATCTATTTGAAAGTATCGATATAAAACTTTCGATATTATTTTTAGCTAAATTATTCTTTGTTTTAGAAGTGACTGTTATTAAAATTTTTGAGTAATTTTTCTTTATCTTTGGCAAAAAAAAATTTGTATATAAAGTTATTAGTTCTGATTTAATTTTTATACTTTCAGTTATGTGAATTTTTTTCTTAAATTTCTTTTCAAATAATTTTATTTTAGAGATGATATCAAATTTGTAATGTTCTCCATTTAAGATTAAAAGGGGTGAAAAGATTATTTTTTCATAGGAACTAGTTACTTTTTCTAAACACTCATCTATTGAAGGGTGATTTATTTCTACAAAACATGAAAATATATCTATATTATTAAACGATTGTTTTATTTTATTAATGAAATATTGCAGGTTTTCTTGAAAACCTTCATCTTTAGAACCATGACAACCTATAATTATTGCTATTTTTCTTAAATTTTTATTATTTTTCACTGGTTCTAGAAATGATTTTATTGAAAGATTCAGATATTGCTTTAATAGAAATATGGCTTAGATTTGACTTTAAAATATCATCAGCATTTAATTCTTTCTTATGAATTATAGTATTAAAATCATTTCTCGGTTGTAAATAAGTACCTTCAAAAGATCCTCCAAGGAATAATCCACTATTGTCTGAAAAACTAAAAACATCGGCTAATCGTAGCGTTGTTTCTGCTGAAAAACCAAGACCTTGATCCGCAACTGCTGCATCTATGTCAACACCCAGTTTTACTCTTTCTTTTAATATCGATTTAAGGCCTCTATTAGACATTACCGTCATTACTACTTTTCCTGATTTAATTCCAAATTGTAGACCTACACTAACACCTCCAATTGTATAAAAAAAAGGACCTGACCAATTCCTTCCATTTTTTATCAATAAAATACCATTCCCAGCTTTTGCTCCAAAGAAAAAGCTTCCTTCATAAACCTCTGGAAAAATTAATATCGCTTTTGAGTTAGTTAAATACTTTTTAAAATCTTTTAGGTCTTCATTTTTTGAAATTATTTTTAAAGCAGAGTTTGATGCCTTAATTAAATCAATTATTTCAGTGTATTCTTCTTCAGAGGCTATTGACGTGCTATTGTAAGAGAAGAAAAGTAAAAATATCAAAAATAAGGTTCTTAAGACTTTTAATGCTAATTTTTTTTTCATTACAATTTACCAAAATTTTAATTAATAAGTTATTATTAATAGTATCTCAATCATATTATTCTGTGTAATATTTTATTAATGTTTTTTTATATTTTTTCTTTTTTTCTTTTTCTTCCCCCTATGATTTTGATTAGTGGTGAAATTAATATAGAAATTTTAGATCAAGAAAATGAAAAAGGGTTTATTCATTTTGCCTTATATAATGAAAAAGAAAAATTTCTATCTGATAATGGAAAAATTGTGGCACTTAAAAAAAAAACAAATGAGGTTGTTCTAAGTGGAATAAATGTTAAAAACCTAGAAGAAGGATATTATGGAATTGCAATCTATCATGATGAAAATTCGAATGATGAATTTGATAAGTTTTTAGGAATACCTCAAGAAAAATATGGATTTAGTAACGATGCAGAAGTTTTTTTAGGACCTCCTAGTTATGATGATGCTTCATTTAAATTAAATAAAAATGAGATTAAAAAGATAAAAATAAAATTAAGATGAAAAAGAAAAGAATATTAGTCACTGGAGGTGCTGGATTTTTAGGATCTTTCTTGTGTGAAAAACTCATAAAATCAGGACATTATGTTGTTTGTTGTGATAACTTTTATACTGGAAATAAAGATAATTTGTCAGAAATAATAGATCATAAGAATCTTGAAATTATTAGGCATGATATTACTTTTCCACTGTATTTGGAGATAGATGAAATTTATAATTTTGCTTGTCCTGCTTCTCCTATACATTATCAAAATGATCCTGTGCAAACCATAAAAACATGTGTACACGGTGCAATAAATATGTTGGGTTTAGCTAAAAGAACTAAAGCTAGAATATTACAAGCTTCTACTTCGGAAATTTATGGTGATCCAGAAGTTCATCCTCAAAAAGAAACTTACAAAGGTGCAGTGAGCATTAATGGACCTAGAGCATGTTATGATGAGGGAAAGAGGTGTGCAGAAACAATATTCTGGGATTATGAAAGACAACATAATGTAGATATTAAAGTTATTAGGATTTTTAATACTTATGGTCCAAGAATGCAAATAAATGATGGTAGGGTTGTATCAAATTTTATAGTGCAAGCATTAAAAAATAAAAATATTACTGTTTATGGAGAAGGAAATCAGACAAGATCTTTTTGTTATGTTGATGATCTAATAGATGGAATTTTTAAAATGATGAATAAACCTAAATTGTCTGGGCCAATTAACCTTGGTAATCCATTGGAAATTACAATAAAAAAATTAGCTGAAGAAATAATTGAATTAACAGGTAGCTCATCTAAATTAATTTATAAAGATTTACCTCAGGATGATCCTCAGCAAAGATGTCCAGATATTTCTTTAGCCTTGAAAGAAATACAGTGGGAACCTAAAATAAATAGAACTCAGGGCTTAAAAAAAACCATAGATTATTTTGAGAACATACTTAAAAATGATTAATATAAAATTATGAGTATTTTTAAATTTTCGAAATCAAAAATTCTTTGTGTTGGAGATATAATTTTAGATTCGTATATTGAGGGTGAAGTTGAAAGAATTTCTCCAGAAGCACCAATACCTGTTTTTAATTTTTTATCTGAGAGATTTGTTTTGGGTGGAGCAGGAAATGTAGTAAGAAATGTCTGTGCAGGTGGAGGAAAATGTCATTTAATTTCTGTAATTGGTACAGATAAAGAATCTGAAAATATTAAAAGTTTAATAAAAGAAAATTCTTTACTTTCAGCTAATTTAATTGCTGAAAAAAATAGAGTAACAACAGTAAAGAAAAGGCATTTCTCTGGTCAACAGCAGATTCTAAGAGTTGATTATGAAGTCAAAAATGATATTTCACAAAAGACTCAAGATCAAATATACGCTTTGTATGAAAAAAAAATTCAAGACTTTGATATTATAATTCTCTCAGATTATAACAAAGGTTTACTTACAATTTCTCTTACGAAAAAAATAATAAATTTAGCAAAAAGGTTAAAAAAGATAATTATTGTAGATCCAAAAAGAAAATCATTTGAAATATATAAAGGTGCGAATATTATCACTCCAAATTATAATGAATTGTTAAATACTTCGAATAAAAATTTACATTCAGATAAATCTGAGGAAAAATTAATTTCTTCTATTTCAAATGAATTAATAAAAAAATTTTCTTTTTCTGCAATTATTACAACAAGAAGTTCTAAAGGTATATCAATTGTATCTAGAGATAAGAAGGTATTTAACTTATCTTCTAAAGCTCTTGAGGTTTTTGATGTTTCTGGTGCAGGAGATACTTTTGTTGCATACCTTGCCTTAGCTACTTCTTCTGGAATGGAGTTAGAAGAATCATCAGTAATTGCAAATAAAGCTGCAGGTATTTCCGTAGGTAAATTTGGAACAGCTAGTGTTTCTGTTAATGAAATTTTTGGAAATATTGAAAAAAATAAAAAATTATTTTCTTTAGGTGAGGCTAAAAAAAAATTAGAAATTATAAAAAAAAGTAATAAAATTGGTTTTACAAACGGATGTTTTGATTTAATACACAGTGGTCATGTAAATTATTTAATAAACTCAAAAAAATATTGTGATTTTCTTATCCTAGCTTTGAACAGTGACCTATCCATAAAAAAAATAAAAGGAAAAGATAGGCCAATTATAAATGAAGATGATAGAGTAAAGATTCTGTCAAGTTTTGATTTCATAGATATGATAATTGTTTTTTCAGAAGAAAATCCATTAAAATTAATTACTACACTTAAGCCAGATATTATGTTTAAAGGGAAAGATTACAAACTTAAAGATGTAGTTGGTTCAAAAGAAGTATCATCTTGGGGAGGAGAAACTAAGCTCATTGATTATGAAAAAGGAAAATCAACAACTATATTAATAAATAGGATAAGAAATGAGGCTTAATGCTATTTTATTCGACGTTGGAGGTACTATTGCTGAAAGTGAAGAGATTCATAGGAAGTCATTTAACGAGGCATTCATTGAATATGGTCTTTCTTGGTTTTGGGATGAGGCAATATATCGAGAACTTGTTTTTGTAGGTGGAGGAAAAGAAAGGATAAAACATTATATAAATAGAGCTTGGCCAGAAATGTTAAAACAAAAAAATTTAACAAGTTATATTGAAGCGCTACATAAAGTTAAAAGTCAGATTTATGAGGAATATCTAAATGACTTTGAGATTAAAGCAAGACCAGGCGTAATAAGATTACTTAAAGAATTAAAAAAAGAAAAAATTAGATTGGCGATTGTATCTGATACGACAGAAGAAAATCTTAAAAATCTTTTTAAAAAAGGTTTAAACATTAATCCATTAGAGTGGTTTGAAGTAATAGCACATGGAGGATGCACGTCTCAGAAAAAACCCTCCCCTGAAATCTATCTGTGGGCTTTAGAGAAGTTAAAACTCCATCCAAATTCTTGTCTAGCAATGGAGGATGCGCCAAGAGGAGTTCAATCTGCAATTTCTGCTGGCCTTAATGTTGTAGTTACTCCTTCTACATATACAAAAAATGAAAAATTTAAGAACGTAAATTTAATTCTTTCTAATTTAGGTGAACCAAAAAAACCGTTTGAAGTTATTAAAGGTGAAACTTACAAACATTCTTATGTAAGTTTGGAAATGTTAGAAAAATTTCATAAAGCATTTATAAAGTGAAAAGAATAAAAACCATACACAAAAATGAGCTGGCAAATAATATTACGCTCAGTGAATGCAAGACCTTAAATTTTTTTGCTGATTTTTCAATCAATTGCGAAGAATTATTTTTAATTTTTTTATTAGACAGTTCAGCATAATAGTTTATTTTTGGTGTCAAAAGTTGTCTACTATAAATAAAAAATACAAAACTTAAGATTGCTAGGAGAGTCTTAAAATCAAATTCTTTCAAGAGTAATATAATCAGTAAAAAATTGAGAATCATACACCATAAATAAATTTTTGGAAAAATTTTTCTAATAAATTTTCTTGCATTCACTTCATTTAAAGTTGAAAAAACACTTGGTGTTATTACTATTGTAAAAAAAAGCATGCTACCCAAAAGTAACGAAGTTATAACAACCGTCCAATACATAATTATTTCACAAAAAAATTAATAAAATAAGGAAAAAAAAAATAGTTATTAATAATATATAAAATAATGATAAATATTCAATATGGGATTAAAACTTATACTATTTATACCATTGATAGAAATCGTTTTCTTTGTTTTATTCGGTGATCTATTTGGTTTTTTTCAGGTAATATTAGCAATAATTATATCTATTGTAGTTGGGCTTTGGCTTCTACTGCCTAAAAATAAAGTTGAAAATATTCAAAAAATTGGCATAGAGCCGGTTGATTGGATATGTAAAAGAATTGCAGGCATATTTCTAATAATTCCTGGATTTTTGACTGATACGATGGGAATACTTTTATTAATCAAATCAATGAGACCATTATTATGGTTATTAATTCCAGGACAGTTAAAAAATTTCACCTCTTCATTTAATAGAAAGCAAGGTTTCAAGGAAAATAATAAAAAAGATGAAAATCAAAAAATTATTGATGCAGAATATAAAGATTTAGATGATTAGAAAACGAAGAAATTTAAAATGTACTATTTTTGGAAAAGTACAAGGTGTAGGTTTTAGGGCATGGGTAAGAAAGAATGCTATAAAAAAAAATATTTATGGATGGGTTATGAATAATGAAAATGGAACAGTAGAATTAGAAGCTAACGGCAATGATTATGAATTAGAAGGTTTCCTCGATGATTTAAAAAAAGGTTCTTTCTTTTCAACGGTCAAAAAAGTGGAATATAAATATATTAAATTTAGAAAATTAGATAATTTTAAAATAGTAACAAATTGAAAATATATTTATTAAGACATACTTCTCTCAATGTTCCAAAAGATACATTTTATGGTCAAACTGATCTTGATGTAAGTGATAATTTTGATGAAGAAGTTAAAGATATCAAAAAAAAATTTTTAGTAAAAAAAGTTGATTTAAATAACTTAGAAATATTTTCCAGTCCTTTAAAGAGGTGTGTTAAGCTATCAGAAGCACTTTTTAATGATTTCAAAAAAGATATCAGACTAAAGGAACTAAATTTTGGTGATTGGGAGATGAAAAAATTTAATGAAATATCTAGAAAAAAAATTCAAAGTTGGGAGAACAATTTGATGAAATTTCAGATTCCAAATGGGGAATCAAATTTACAATTCTTTGATAGATTAAAATCTTTTTGTGATGAGGTTCTAAAGAATAAAAAAGATATATTCATAGTTGCACATGCAGGATCTATTAATGGAATTATTTCATATATATCTGATATTCCTTTTGATACTTTAATAAAAGAAAACTGGAAAAGAATTTCATACGGTTCTTTATCCTTAATTAAAAAAGAAGAAAAAAAGGATAAGTTCAATCTTGAATTTTTTGGTTTTTAAATGAAAAAAAAGATTTTAATTTTAGGTGGGGGTTTTGGTGGTGTTTACACGGCAAAAAAACTTGAAAGTAAAATCTCCCAAAACATTGAAATTGAACTAATAAGTAATAATAATTATTTTATTTTCCAACCACTTTTACCAGAAGTTGTTTCGGGAAGAATTAGTGACTCAGATGCTGTAATACCCCTTAGAGAAATAATAAAAAAAATTTATTTTAGGAATGCTGAAGTTTCTAAAATAGATATTAAGAATCAAAGAGTAGGAGTTGTTCAAGGCTTCAGAAAACGTTTGCATTGGTTGAAATATGATCATTTAATTGTTGCTTTAGGTCAAGAAAGTAACCTAGAAATTATACCTGGATTAAAAAATCATGCTTTTACTATTAGAAATCTTGAAGATGCATATACTTTAAGGAATCATATTTTAAGTTGTTTAGAATTAGCCGACGTAACAAAAGACGCTGACCTTAAAATTAGATTGCTAAATTTTGTTGTAATTGGAGGAGGTTTTTCTGGAGTTGAAACAATTGGAGAAATCAAAGAAATGATTGAGAGAATTCTTCCTTATTACACTAATATTAACGAAGAAGAAATAGTTTTCCATATAGTTGAGCTTTCAAATAGATTGCTTCCAGAGTTAACAAAAGATATTAGTAAATATGTTTATAGTTTTTTTATAAATAAAAAAATAAAAGTATATTTAAATATCTATATTAAAGAAATAACAGGTACTAAAGCATATTTAAATAATGGGATATCAATAAATACTAACACAATTATTTCAACTATAGGATCCAAGTCTTCTTCTTTAATTAAAGAATCAAAGCTACCCATGAAGAATGATAAAATTATAACTAATGAAAAACTTCAAGTTTTAGGTTGCTCGAATATATGGGCAATAGGTGATTCAGCTTTAATTATAAATAAACTTAATAATAAAAAAGCTTATGCTTTACCTACTGCACAATTTGCAGTTGCAGAGGGCAAAACCTTAGCTAATAATATAATAAGACATGAATTAGGGAAAAAATTAGAAGATTTTTCATATAAAACAAAAGGGTCATTGGCTTCGCTGGGATCGAGAAGAGGAGTTGGCAAAATTTTTTTTTTCAAAATAAAGGGTTTTCTAGCTTGGTTAATATGGAAAATATTTTATCTATCATTTATACCTTCACTACCTACAAAGATTAGAGTTGTTTTTGGTTGGGTTTTAGAAATCTTTGTTCCAAGAAATACTGTAATGACAGAAAGATTTAAACCAAAACCTGTTGCTTATCAATGTTTTAAAGCTGGAGACTTAGTTTTTGAGGAGGGAATGATTGCTGATGGTTTCTATATTGTTACTCACGGTAAATTTAGAAATACCTATAAAAAAACAAAAGATGGTAGGGAATTTACAAAAATTTATAAGAAAGGTGATCATTTTGGATCACGAGTAATTTTATCAGGGGGAAGAAGAACAGGGACAATAAATGCAATTAATGATTCACAAGTTTTAAAAATTGATAAGAATAGTTTTAGGCTTTTAGTTGAGAATTTTGAACTTTTGGGAAATTATTTTGATGATTATATAAATACTAAGTTTAAAAATTTAAATTTAGAAAAAGAAAAAAAAGAAAAAAATTAATGTTTGAACTTTTAAATAAATTTTACAAAATTGAAAATTTAGATTTTAAAAAATTTACTTTTCCAATAATCATTAAAAAATCTAATAGAAGATCAATTGCTCTTATAGTAAGAGATGCTAAATTATTTATTAGATGTTCTTACTTGACTCCTAATTATAAATTAAAAGAAATTATTAATGATAAGAGAGTCTGGATTGATAAAAATATTAAATTGCAATTAAACAAAAAAGAATCTCTAGAAAAAAGATCAAAAGATAATATTTTTCTTTTATATGGCAAAAAGAAAAAGATGATATTGAAAAAAAATATAAAAAACTCTGTTGAAATTAAAGACGATAAAATATTTGTTTCAGGAAATAATCTTAATAAAGAACAAGCACATAAAATATTAATTGATTGGTATAAGCAATTATCAATCTCACTATTTAAAAAAAAAATAGAGTTTTATTCCACAAAAATGAAACTTAAAATTAATAATTTTTTTATTAAAGATTACAAATCTAAATGGGGTTTATGTTCGAATGTAAAAAAAGAAATTTTCTTAAATTGGAGATTAGTTATGGCCCCAATTTCAGTTATAGATTATGTAGTAGTTCATGAGTTATGTCATATAATAGAGTCTAATCACTCAAAGAATTTTTGGAATGAGGTTGAAAAAAATCACCCAAATTATAAGAAGGATCGTGAGTGGTTAAAAAAAAATGGTTTTTTACTTTTTTTTTAGCTTATTGGCGCGCCCGAAAGGATTTGAACCCTTAACCTTTTGAGTCGAAATCAAATGCTCTATCCATTTGAGCTACGGGCGCACAATTAATTATCTGCATTGTGTGCAAGTTTATTGAGCTTTTTAATGAAAATTAATACTATTAAACTTAGTATTATACAAAAAAAAGTAATACTAATGAATATTTCAGATTCACCCAGGGTTTGTGAATAATAACCAATACTTCCAGCAAATTTATTTCCAATTCCAACCATTGCGAAATATATTCCCATTGTAGATGCAATAAATCTACTTGGAGTCAATTTAGTTATAAAAGATAATATAACCGGAGATGCACATAATTCGCCGACTGTATGAAATAGGAAAGCTAAGAAAATCCAATGCATCGAAGAAAATCCATTTTTTTGATATTCTATGCTTGCTAAAAACATAAAAATAAAACCAAGTCCCATAATGATTAAACCACAAGTAATTTTAAAAAGTGATGAAGATGAAATATTATATTTTTGCATCTTTATCCAGAATTGTGAAACTGGTAATCCTAAAATAATTATTAAAAGAGGATTTATTGATTGAAACCAACTTGCAGGCACTTGCCAGTTTCCTAACCAACTAATAAACCTGTTTGTTTTTTCATAAATAAATATATTCATCAATCCTCCTGCTTGTTCAAAAGCTGCCCAAAAAGATATGATTAAAAGGAAAGAAATAAAAAGTACTTTTATTCTATCTTTTTCAACTTTTGTGAAAGACTTATTTTTAATTATAGTATTTGATTTTTTCTTGAAATGTTTGATATCAAGGTATTTTTGACCATTAAGAAAAACTATTTGTCCTAAAATCATTCCAATTCCTGCTAGAGAAAAACCATAATGCCAGCCAAACTTCTCACCAATATAACCCACAGTAATACTTGCGATGAAAGCTCCAATATTAATTCCTATATAAAAAATTGTGAAACCTTGTTCTCTATTCTTGTCATTTTTTTGGTAGAGTAATCCTACCAATGAAGAAATATTAGGCTTTAATAATCCAACACCAAAAATTATAAGTAAAATTCCTAACCAAAAATATATTACGTTAGGAATAGATAAAAGCAGGTGTCCCAAACATAAAAAATATCCTCCAATCAAAACTGATTTTTTTTGACCTAGAAATTTATCTGCGATTATTCCTCCTGGCACACAAGCGAGATATACTAAAGCAGTGTACCATCCGTAAATTTCTATTGACTGCGATTTACTAAATCCTAATCCTGGATTTATTGAATTTTGATCAGATACAAGATATAAAACAAGAATCGCTCTCATTCCGTAATAACTAAATCTTTCCCAGAGCTCTGTAAAAAAAAGTATATATAAACCCTTTGGTTGATTCATTAGATCTAATAATGCTTCAGATCTCATAATCTTAAATTTCCTCAAGATCTTCTATGTGAGTTTTTAATGCTTTACTAGCTAATTGAATCTCTATAACAAATAGTATGATTGCAATACAAAAAATAGAGATTGCTAGTACAAATAGAAAGACTGAAATTATCATATAGTTAAAAATCCCAAAAAGAATTGTTAAAAGATTAAAAAGAAAAGAAAATCCTGATAGAGTTTGAATATATTGTACATATTTTAATCTTAAATTAAGAACTTTCACTTGTGATAAATATCTTTTAGCAGATTTATCCTTTGAGCTAATTTTTTTGTTGATAAACTCATCATGAATTTTTCTAATAAGCAAACTTAAGGAGGAGTATCTATTTCCAAAAGAGATCATCATTAGTGGTATAGCAGGAAATAAAAGAGCTGCGTATGTTAGATTAAAGCCAGTCATTAAAATTAAAAAATTTTTAATAGTAAAAGATATAATATTATTAAGAACCCAAAATTTTTTTTTTTAAATTCTTCAGATGAATATTTATTCAGTACTAAAAGTATAAAAGCCAAAAAAATTATACTAATTATCATTCAGATATATCTATGTATAACTCTATATTAACTGTATAAAAAAAACTTTAAACTTATAAAAAATTAATAATTGGTATAAAATTTGCTAATCCTATATAGCTTTTCTGAATTTTCAGAAACTTAAATTTCAAGGAAATCTTATATTTTTAATCCTCCCTTATTACATAAAAGAGATTTCCTTGATTTATTATTAATTTTTAATATTTTCTATAAATTCATAAACTTCTTTTAAGTATGTGTCAGGAATGTCTTTATATGAATAACCAAAATTCTTCTTAATTAATGAGCAGATATGTGCATAAGGATTTCTTCCTTTAGGATGTCTTGGATCTGGTGTTAGTTTATCTTTTAATAAATCTCCTCTTTTTTGGATATGAGACCACAAAATTTTTCTATTTTCTAGGTTCATTTTTATCTAAATAAAGACTTAGTTTTTTTAATTCTTTAGTGTCAAGTTTATGTATTTGTTTAATAATTTTATTGCGCGATTTAATTTTATCACTCATATTAATTTTTATAATTTTATTTGTTTTGAGCTTTTTAATATTTTTTAAAATTGTAAGTATTTGATTCCTTATATTTCCAAGATCTTCAATCTTTATTGCATAATTTAGTAAAGTAAAGAGATAATTGAGAACATTCCTTGTGGTGCTATATTTTTTTTTAATAATCAGATTTTCTATAACTGAATCAATTTCTTTATTACTTAATTTTATTATTGGCCTCACTATTAATTCTTTAAGATTTTTTTTTAGTATATTTTTGACATCAATTTTATATTTTTTGCTTAAATCTCCATCTTTAAAAAATAGTTCCTGTATGGTTTTTAACGAAATAAGGTTTAAGTTATTTTCTTCAAAGTTATTATGATTTTTTAAGGTTTTGAATACAAAGTTAGGATTATTTCCATTTTTTGAAATTTTATATGCAATATCAAATTTACTATAAATTTCATCAATTTTATTTTCAGGGAAGTTTCCCAATTTTACGGTAGTAATTTTTTTTTTAAATCTCAATGTGCAAAAAATTGCTAGGTAATTTTTTCGTTTTATAGCTCTAATTAGAGGGTTTATTTTATCAATAACATAACTGTTTACATTTCCAATAAGTAAGAATTTATTAAGTTCATTGTGTGAAAAGCTTATTTTTTTCATTATTAGAAAACAATATAAAACAGTTTTATACTCTAATAAAATCTATTAAAAAAGTATATTTTTATTTTAAAAATGTATAATTACAGTAAATAATTACTCTGACACAGGAGTTACACTCTTTGTAATCATTTTTTTTGCACTTCTTCCTTTTTTTTTATTTTTTCTCTCGTCAGCTTTATTGAAGTTTGCTTTTGCTGGAACTTTTTTTTTAAGTATATATCTATAACCTTTTTTTGGGGCTGGTAATTTTTTATAAGTTCCATCTTTTTTTATTAGTATATAGTTACCTTTATTGTCCTGAATAATTTCCTGAGCAAAAGAAATTTTGTAAAAAAAAATTATTAAAATACAAATAAAAATGTTCTTCATTTTATTAAATAGTAATAATGAAACGACCTTGTATCAACAGTTTGTTTATTATTTATTATCGCTTTTTTAAATAAAAGTTTCCAGCCTAATTTTTTATGTTTTTTTAGTATTTTTGCAGATAATTTTCTATACTTAATACTTTTCCACCAAGAGGAGTTATGAGTAATTAATTTTAATTTTTTTTTCATCTATATTTTTTAATCAAGTAAATGAAAGAATTTATAATTTTTCAGTTTTTCTATATTTTCTCTTGATGTATTTTCTAAGTTCTCATATTTATGTTCCAATATCCAATCTTTTATATCACTCGTTACTTTCTCTCTATTTAAATCTCTTAATATCATATGAAAATTATTTTCATAAAGTGATAAGTTAATGATTCCTTTGTATATTTGATCTCTTATAATAACATTTTCTAATAACTTTATTATTGGTTTTCTTGGAATCACTTCGTCTTTTAAAGGGATTGCTAAAAAAATTCTTACATTTGAATTAGAAAAGAGTGAAGTAAACATATTGTACGTTTTGTCCATCAATTTTGTAATACCAAATAGGCTATCTGCTCTAGGTTTATGAACAACAAGTGGATCTTCGGAGAATCTTTTTAACATTACCTTATTATTACTTGGTTTGATTTTTATTATTCCTTTACCATTAAGAATTATCCTAGGAAAAAACTTTGCTAAAATCCATAAAAACCTACTTTTAAAAAAATTTCTATCAGAAAAATCCCAGATTGCAGGAGAAACTAATATTATTCCATCCACCTTGAGATTAAATTTATTTAATGTACCAGCAATTATTGCACCCCCCATACTTTCACCAAGTAAAAATATTTTCTTTTTAGGATTTTTTTCTCTTATCACTTCGTAAAATTCTTTTAAGTCAAGAATATGATTCTCAAGTGAGTACCAAAGTCCTTTGTTTTTATGTGATCCAAAACCTCGAAGGTCAAATGAGTAAAAATCAATTTTAAATTTTGAAAAAAAATTTGCAGGTAAACTAAATGAATTACTATAATCAGAATAGCCATGAACACCTATAATAATTATTTCGGAACTTTTTTTTGAATGCCATAACTTTAATTTTAGTTTTTCTCCATCTGATGTATGGAAATAATCTTTAATTATATAAGGATTTTTAATGGTTTCTCCTCTAATTTTTAAATTATGCGTACATGATGCTAAACTAAAAAGTATTAAAAATAATTTGTACAACTTTTTAGTTATCTAAAAGTTTCAAAAAGATATCTTCAAGATCAGTCTCTCTTGTGGACAAATCTTCAATTTTTAAATTATTTCCTATTATTCTTTCTATAATCTTACCAGTACTTATTTTACTTTTACTATATCTGATGACTAATAATTCTTTATTTTTAGAAATAATAAAATCTTCAAGATTTTTGGGAACTTTTAAAAGTGGCTGCGATAATTTGATTTGAATTTCTTTAATATCTATCAAAGATAAAAGAGTCTCTTTTTTATCACAAGCGACAAGCTTCCCTTTATTTATGACTGCTATATGATCACACAGTTTTTCTGCTTCTTCCAAATAATGGGTAGTTAATATAATTGTTATACCTTGAGAATTTAATTTTTTAATGTATTTCCAGAGTTTTTTTCTTAACTCAACATCAACACCAGCTGTTGGTTCATCTAAGACAAGTACAGGAGGATTATGAACCATAGCTTTTGCAACCATTAATCGTCTTTTCATTCCTCCAGAAAGACTTCGAGAGTAAGCATTAGATTTCTCACTCAAATTTAGTTCTTCCAAGATCTCTTTATTTTTCATTTCTTTCTTACGAAGTCCATAAAAACCAGCTTGAATATCAAGAATTTCGATTGGGGTAAAGAAAGGATCTATATTTATTTCTTGCGGGACTACTCCTATCATAGCTCTTGATGTTTTTGGATTAGAATCAATATCAATTTCACAAATTTTTATACTTCCTGAGTTTTTAATAGTTAGACCAGCTAAGATATTAATAAAAGTGCTTTTGCCAGCTCCATTAGGACCTAATAACCCAAAAATAGAACCATGAGGGATATTTAAATCTTCTATATTTAGAGCTACAGAATCATTATTATATTTTTTAATTAGATTTTTAACTTTTATAGCATTCTTCTGATTCATAATTTTTCATTAAAGTATTGAAAGTTTTATTTTTGATAAGCAAAATAATTGATATAAATGTAATTCTATGAACAAGAATATTCAAACTGATTTAAAATTAATTGATAAAGATGTTGTTGCATGTGATGGTAGAGATTGGTCAGATGGACATCCGAGAGTTTTTTTAGATATTTCAAAAGGAAAAGAAGTTAATTGTCCTTACTGTAGTCAAAGATATATAAAAAAATGAAGACTTCTAAACAACTCGTTTTAATAGATGGTTCTGGTTATATCTTTAGGGCATATTATGCACTACCAAATATGTATAGAACTGACGGTACACCTGTAAACGCAGTTTTTGGCTTTTGTAATATGCTTTTAAAGTTACTAGAAGATTTTCAAAAAGAAAAAGGAGGAAATGTTGGGTTTGCGGTAATATTTGATGCGGCAAGAAGGACATTTAGAAATGATATTTATGAAAATTATAAAGCTAATCGTTCAGATCCTCCTGATGATTTGATTCCCCAATTTGATATAATAAAACGCATACCAACAGTTTTTAATTTACCATCAATTCAATTCCCAGGTTTTGAGGCGGATGATTTAATAGCCTCGTATACAAAAAAAGCCATAGAAAACGATATTAAGGTAACCATAGTTTCTTCAGATAAGGATCTTATGCAATTATTAAAATATAACGTTAAGATTTTTGATCCTATGAAAAAAAAAGAAATAGGAAATAAAGAAGTAATTGAAAAATTTGGTGTAGATGCTAAAAAAGTCGTTGATGTACAATCACTTGCTGGTGATTCAGCAGACAATATTCCCGGCATTCCTGGTATTGGTGTTAAAACAGCAGCACTTTTAATAAATGAATATGGTGATCTTAATAGTCTTTTAGAAAATTGTTTTAGAATTAAACAGAATAAAAGAAGGGAAAGCATTGAAAACAACAAAGATTTAGCACTACTTTCAAGAAAATTAGTAACATTGAAAGATGATGTTGATTTACCAATTTCTATTGAAGACTTAAAATTTAAACCACTTAAAGTTGATACATTAATTAATTTTCTTGATGAAATGGAATTTTCTAGAATCAAGAGTTTAGTAATATCAAAATATGGTAATTCTGAAAATTTAAAAAATAATAAAAAAGTTATTTTAGATATTGAATCTGACAAAAATAAAAATTTTTATTTACCATTTCGAGAGAATATTGACAAAACAAAGTACAAATTAATTCAAGATGTTAAAAGCTTAATAGAATGGACAGAAAAAATAAATAATGAAGCTGCAATATCTATTGACTGTGAAACGAGCAGTCTAAATGCAATGGAAGCAAAAATTGTTGGTTTTTCTATGTCCATAGAAAATAGTCAAGCTTGCTACATACCTTTAGCACATAAATCAAAGAATGATGAAAAAATTAAACAAATTAGTGTTAAAGAGTTTTTAGAATATGTGAAACCAATTTTAGAAGATGATTCAATTCTTAAAGTAGGACAAAATATTAAATATGATCTAATTATATTAAGGAATATTGGCATTAACGTAAGAAATATTGATGATACAATGCTTATGTCTTATGTGTTAACCAGTGGTAGTAATAGACATAACCTTGATGAAATCTCTAAAATATACCTTTCTCATGAAACAATTCCTTTTTCTCAGGTTTCTTTAAAAGGAAAAGAAAAATTAACCTTTGATTATATAGCACTTCAAGCAGCAATGGAGTACGCATCTGAAGATGCAGATGTTACATATCGAGTTTGGGAAATACTTAAGATAAAACTTCAAACACAGAAGTTATACGGTTTCTATTTTTATTTTGAAAGACCCTTGATTGAAATAATAATGATGATGGAAGTATATGGAATAAAATTAGATTTTAAAACTCTCAAGGAACTAGCTTTGAAATTTGAAAAAGAGATTTCTAGAATAGAAGAATCGATTTTTAAAGAGGCCAAAATAACTTTTAATGTTGGTTCACCAAAACAATTAGGAGAAGTTTTATTTGAGAAAATGCAATTACCTTATGCTAAAAAGGGGAAAAGTGGAAACTATCAAACAGACATAAGTGTTCTAGAAAAACTCAAGCAAGATAAATTTTCCATTGCCCAGAAGGTATTAGATTGGAGGCAGTATAACAAATTGAAAACAACTTATTGTGAGGGCTTAATTTCTAGAGAGAATAAAATTACTAACAGAATACATACTTCATTTGGCATGGCAAGTACAACCACTGGAAGATTATCCTCTAATGATCCAAATTTACAAAATATACCGATTAGCTCAAATGCTGGAAAGCAAATTAGAAAAGTATTTGTTGCTGAAAATGGATTTAAAATTGTCTCTATTGATTATTCTCAAATTGAATTACGTATTCTGGCTCATGTGGCAAATATAAAAACATTACAATCAGGTTTTATAAAAAATTATGATATTCATACCATTACAGCAATGGAGGTTTTTCGAAAAACTGAAAGAGAAGTTACAGATGAATTAAGGAGAAAGGCAAAAACAATAAACTTCGGAATTATTTATGGAATTTCTCCATATGGCCTGGCAAATCAGTTAGATATAAGTAACTCTGAAGCTAAAAGTTATATAGAAAGATATTTTAAACAATATCCAGGAATTCAAAACTATATGTATCAAACAATAAGTTTTTGCAAAAAAAATGGTTATGTTGTCACTCCATTTGGTAGAAGAGTTTATATTCCCTATATAAACGATAAGGCAGCAATAAGAAGAAATTATGCAGAAAGGTCAGCTATAAATGCACCAATTCAGGGTGGTGCAGCTGATTTAATAAAAAGATCTATGATAAAAGTTGTAGATTATTTAAATCAAAAAAGATTAAAAACTAGAATGTTGTTACAAGTTCATGATGAATTAATTTTTGAGGTTCCATTAAATGAGATAAATGAAGTTCCAGGTAATTTGTCAAAAATTATGGAATTAGCACATGAACCTGTCTATAAATTTTCAGTACCTTTGAAAGCTGAAGTAGGAATAGGTTCAAGCTGGGCAGAAGCTCATTAATATTATAGTTTAGATCTCGAGACTGCCTCATGGTGGAGTTTTATAAAAACTTTTCTCAATTGATTACTATCATTAATGGGTTTTTTGAATGTATACCTTTTTAGCTGGTCTGTGAATCTAAGATCAAACCCTTCCGGATCAATGCCTGTAATTTTCCAATTATTATCATCATTAATTTCAGGGATTAAGTATTTTGTGATTAAATTAATAGTTTTTTGATGTTGATTATTCATATGGTCCATAATTTCAAATTCATCTTCTTTAAAACCTGTATAATTTTTAAAATATAGTTCACTTTTCTCAAACCATTTTACTTTAGCAAACCCTCCTGTAATATGTCCTCCAGAAAAATTAACTTGATAAATTCTCATATCTTTGAAATTAGCGTAAAGTTTTGAAGCCGGGTGTCTAGACAGGAATCTTTTTTTTTGATGAGCTAAATTTACCGCTTCAATTTGACCAACGACAGTAACTCTTGGCCTTGACATAGGATCTTCATAATTTTCATTTTCTGATCTATCTGTTGTATTGAATTTAGGAAAAAATTCTTCATTTCTTTGTTCTTCGCAAAATAATAATGAAATAGTATTGTTATTTTTAAGATTTTTTGTGTGTTCAGATAAGTCTGAGAGTAAAAGTAAAGGTGAACAGTCATAGTCAAATGCAACCATAACAAAAGTAACATATGGTAAATATATTTTATTATCTGATATCATCTTTTTCTTATTTTCCTTACTTAATTCAGTTGCTAAATAAGCCCTAGATGATGATCTGATTAATTGTCTAGTTGCGTTGTCTATTTTTTTGTTTTCCATAAATATTTCCTCTAAAATAATATATACTCATATTTAATACTGGATATTAAATATGAGTAATTTTTCAAAAATAACACAATTTTTTTTAATTTTATTTTTTTTTAATTTTATTTTTTTAAATAATTCATCTTCCAAAGAAATTAAAAAACAAATAGTTATGCATGGTGGTTATACGTTTGAGACTTATGAAGGGCAAAAAAACTCAGCAGTGTATTTATCCATTTTTAATAATTCTAGCAGTGATATAGTTATTAAATCTGTCTCTACAAATGTAGCAAATATATCTGAGTTTCATAAAACTTATTATAAAAATAATATAGTTAGTATGAAGAAATTAGATTTTCTCACTCTAAAGTCAGAGGATGTACTATACTTGCAACCAGGAAATACTCATATTATGTTGATGGGGTTGAAAAAAAAGTTAGTAGATCAGGAAAGTTTTGAATTGATCTTTTCTTTAGAAAATGAGGAGACGATAATAGCAACAATCAAAATTTTAAATAAAAGTCTAAATAAAAAAAATATAAATCACCATCATAGTGATTTTTAATAAAATGGATTTAAAAAAATTACATGCATCATCAATTTCACTTGAAGATAATGGAGTTTTAATTATTGGTCCTTCTGGATCAGGAAAGTCTGACTTAGCTCTAAGAATGATTGATTCTGGAGCGACTTTAATTAGTGATGATATTACCACTTGTAGAAAAATTAATGGAAGTATTTCTTTGTTTTCATCAGAGAAGATATTTGGATTAATAGAAGTTAGGGGAATTGGTATAATTAAAGTGCCTTATGTCGAAAATATTAAATTAAAGATGATAGTAAAACTAACTAATCAAATGATTGACAGGATGCCTCAAGAAAAAAAAAAAAAAGTAATGGGTATTTCTTTTCCTATTATTGAAATACAACCTAAAGAAGTTTCAGCAACAGCTAAGATAAAATTAAAGTTATTTGAAAAAAATGAATCTAAATAAAAATCAAATAGTTATTGTAACTGGGCTTTCTGGAGCGGGAAGAACAACAGCTTTGAAAATTTTTGAAGATTTTGGTTATGAAGCTGTAGATAATTTACCATGTTCAATTCTTGATACTTTAATTAATAAAGGTGTAAAAAATAAAATTGCAATAGGAATAGATATTAGGAGTAGAGATTTTAATGGCAAAACAATTTCAAAATTTATTGCAAAGAAAAAAGATTTTCTAAATATTAACATAATTTATTTTGATTGTAAGACAGATGTTTTGATAGACAGATTTAAAGAGAGTAGAAGAAGACACCCTCTGAAACTTGATATACCCATTCCTGAGATAATTGAACAGGAAAGAATATGGCTTGAGCCATTAAAAAAAATTTCTGATTTGAGTATAGATACGACTAATTTATCGGTAAGAAATCTAAATAAAATGATAGAGAGTTACTATTCATCAGAAAGTATTTCTAAGTTGAATTTAAGAATTTTATCCTTTGGTTATAAATATGGAATTCCTCGAGAATCTGATATAGTTCTGGATATGAGATTCATAAGAAATCCATTTTATGAAGAAGAATTAAAAAATTTGGATGGAAGAAATAATAAAGTTATTAAATATATAGAAGATCAAGAATCATATAAAATATTTTTTAAAACTTTTACGATTCTATTTGTTGATACTTTGCCCATGTTTTTTGAAGAGGGTAAAAAATATCTCACTATTGCTTTTGGTTGCACCGGTGGTATACATAGGTCGGTAATGGTTGCTGAGAAGTTCTATAAAGAAATGAATAGAAAAAAAATGGATGTTTTTCTAGACCATAGAGATTTAAAGAAATGATAGGAATTGTAATAGTTACGCATGGAGATTTAGCAAAGGAGTTTATTGTTGCTCTAGAGCATGTCGTAGGTAATCAACAAGATATTGAGGGGATCTGCATTCATCCTGATGATAATATGGATGCAAGAAGAACTGAGATAATTCAATCAATAAAAAATGTCGATAGCGGTAAGGGTGTTATTGTCACAACTGATATGTTCGGAGGCACGCCATCTAATTTAGCGATCTCTACAATGATTGAAGGGAAAACGGAAGTAATTGCAGGTGTGAATTTGCCAATGTTGATAAAGATGGTTTCCTCAAGAAAAGATCTTTCGTTGGAAGAATTGGTTAAAGTTTCACAAGACTCAGGAAGAAAATATATTAATGTTGCTTCTGCCTTTTTTGGAGAAAAAAAAGATTGATATTAAAACATCAAGAAAAAAGTATTTATATTACAAATAAACTTGGACTTCATGCTAGAGCTGCAGCAAAATTTGTAAAAATTACTTCTAAAATCGAATCAAAGGTTGTTGTAAAGAAAGGAGATAATATAGTAAATGGATCTTCTATTTTGGGGCTAATGACCCTAGCAGCAACTAAAGGATCTCAGATTACGATTAGGTGTTCAGGAAAAAATCCTGATGAAGATTTAAACCAACTTTTAGATCTTGTGAGAAAAAATTTTGGAGAAGAAAAAGTTTCAAAAACTTTAGTTTTGAAAGAAAAAGTACACAGAGGAATTGGTGTTTCTTCAGGAGTAGCGATAGGTATTTGTAGTTTAAGAGAAAAAATCGGTTTTGAATTTTTAAAATACAATATTAATAAAGCAGAAGTGGATCTTGAAACAAAAAGATTTAATCAAGCAGTAAAATTATCAATCAAGGAGTTACAACTTTTAATAAAAAAAAAAAAAAACTGAAGATTATTTAGGTCAAGATGAAATGAAATTTATACTTCAAGCTCATGTATCTATTCTTAACTCATCATCTTTAGTTAGTGATTCAAGAAAAAAAATTGAAAAGAATCTTATAAATGCTGAGGCAGCAATAACTGAAGAATTACAAAAATATGCATCAATTTTTAAAAAAATTAAAAATCAATATCTCAAAGCAAGATTTGAAGATGTCAAAGATGTTTGTACTAGACTCTTGAATAACTTACAAAAAAGTAAAAGGAAAGTAAAAGTAAAACAAATTTCATCAAGTGAAATTATTGTATCAGAGGATTTAAGTGCTGCTGATTTTTTAGCTTTACAGAACACAAAGATAGGTGGTCTTGTGAGCCAATATGGAGGACCTGAAGGTCACTTTGCAATTGTTGCAAGATCTTTTTCTATTCCAACAGTTGTTGGAGTAAAAGCAGTTTTGAAAAATTTTAGAGATGGTGAAAAAATTATTATAGATGGAGAAAACGGATTAATTATCCAGAATCCTAGCTTTTCGTCTGTTCAAAAATATAAAAATAAAATAGATGAACAAAGAAGTGAAAATTTAAAACTAAATTCTTTTAAAGGGAAAAAACCTTATACAAAAGATAATAAGAGACTTTTTGTTGAGGCTAATGTAGATAATCCCGAAGATATTAAGAATGCAATATCAAAAGGTATTGATGGTATTGGACTATTTAGAAGTGAATATTTGTATATGAATAGAAAAACATTACCATCGGAAGAGGAACAGTTTAGATTTATTAAGAATTCTCTAGAGGTTCTCAATGGGAGAACTTTGACAATTAGAACATTGGACATAGGAAATGATAAACATATTGAGTCAATTGATAAACTCGTTGCTCCATCACCAAATCCTGCTTTAGGTTTAAGAGCAATTAGGTTAACTTTAGCCTTCCCTAAAATATTTGAAAAACAGATTTCTGCTATTTTAAGAGCAAGTAATTATGGACCAATTAGGATGATGTTACCTATGGTATCAAATGTTAATGAGCTTGAAGAAGCAAAAAAAATTATTAGTAAAGTAAGAAAAAATTTAATAAAAAATAAAGTTAAAATTCCCGATGAGGATCCTCCAATTGGTATTTTGATAGAAACACCTGCTGCAGCATTAACAGCAGAATCCTTGGCAGAAAAATGTGATTTTCTTGCAATAGGAACTAATGATCTCACCATGTATACTCTTGCAATGGATCGAGGAGACGAAAGTGTTGCTAAAATATATGATCCTGCTCATTTATCAGTAATAAAATTGATAAAAATGACTTATGACTCTGGTAAAAGAATGAATATTCCTGTATCAATCTGTGGAGAAATGGCTGGAGACACTTTTTTTACTGCTTTATTGATTGGAATTGGTATAAATGTTTTATCAATGAGTACTTCAAGAGTTTTAAAGGTAAAACAATTTATAAATTTTATTTCGTACAAAGAAGCCAAGAAACTATCTAACGAAATTTTAAAAGAAAAAAATAATGAAAAAATAAAAAAATTATTACGGAAATTTAAAGAAAATCTCTTAAATTAATATAAACTTAAAAAAAGGAAAATGAATATGCAGGATTATAAAGTTAAAGATATAAACTTGGCTGATTGGGGAAGAAAAGAAATTGAAATAGCTGAAACTGAAATGCCAGGGCTTATAAAGCTTAGAGAAGAGTATTCAGATTCTAAACCATTAAGTGGAGCAAGAATTGTTGGTTGTTTACATATGACAATTCAAACGGCAGTATTGATTGAAACTCTTACAGCTCTTGGTGCCTCTGTTAGGTGGAGTTCATGTAATATATATTCTACTCAGGATCATGCCGCTGCCGCTATGGCAAAGGAAGGTATAGCGGTATTTGCTTGGAAAGGTGAAACTGAAGAGGAGTTTTGGTGGTGTATCGAGCAAACAGTTTCAGGACCAGAAGGTTGGAAACCCAATCTAATTTTAGATGATGGTGGAGATGTAACAAAAATTTTACATGAAAAGTATCCAGATTATCTGGACGATATAAAAGGTTTATCTGAAGAAACAACAACTGGTGTTTTAAGACTCATAGAAATGGAAAAAAATAAAACATTAAAAGTACCAGCTATTAATGTAAACGATTCCGTTACTAAATCTAAATTTGATAATAAATATGGTTGTAGAGAAAGTCTTGTTGATGGAATAAAAAGAGCTACAGATGTAATGATGGCAGGAAAGGTCGCAGTTGTTGCAGGTTATGGAGATGTTGGTAAAGGTTCCTCAGAAAGTTTAAGAAGTGCTGGCTGTCGAGTTTTAGTCACTGAAGTAGATCCAATCTGTGCACTTCAAGCTGCAATGGATGGTTATGAAGTTACAACAATGGAAGATGCAGTAAAAAGATCAGATATTTTTGTAACTGCGACAGGAAATGTAGACGTAATTACAATAGATCATATGAGAGACATGAAAGATAGAAGTATTGTATGTAATATTGGACATTTTGATTCTGAAATTCAGATTAATGCTCTAAGAAATCACAAATGGAATAATATTAAACCACAGGTTGATGAAATAGAATTTCCTGATGGAAAAAAAATAATTGTTTTAGCTGAGGGAAGGTTAGTAAATTTAGGGTGTGCGACTGGACATCCAAGTTTTGTTATGTCTGCTTCTTTCAGCAATCAAGTATTAGCACAAATTGAACTTTGGCAGAATAATAATAAATATGAAAATAAAGTATACGTTCTTCCTAAAAAATTAGACGAAAAAGTCGCTAAACTTCATTTAGATAAAATTGGTGCAATGCTAACTCAACTATCAGAAAAGCAAGGAAAGTATATTAATGTTCCTATCAATGGACCATTTAAAAATGACGAATATAGATATTAAGTTTTTATTTTTTAAAAAAATTGAAATTTATTAAAAGATATTACAATTTTTTAACTCCTGATGTAGTTGAATATTCAAAGTGCAAAACTTTGTCAGGAAAAATTTTTTTATAACAGGAATGTGCAGCAATAGCAGCTTCTGCAAAACCTGTTAATATCAATTTTAATTTTCCAGGATAATTGCAAATATCTCCAATAGCAAAAATTCCTTTTCTTGAAGTTTCACATGTCGATTGATTAATAACTATTTCATTTTTTTCAATTTTTAATTCCCAATTTTTAATTGGTCCTAAATTTGTAGATAAGCCAAAAAAGGGTAGGAAATAATCTGTCTGAAGACTTATTAAGTTTCCTTCCATGTCTCTTACCAATACTTCTTCTAAATTACCATTATTACCCTTTATAGAATCTAACTGATAAGGAATAATCATTTTAAGTTTTTTTTTCTTTTCAAGTAAATTTAATTTTTTTACACTATTTGGAGCAGCTCTTAATTTACTTCTTCTATGAACAAAATATATAATTTCAGTTTTATTCGCCAACTCAATAGCCCAGTCTGCTGCAGAGTCACCTCCACCAGCAATAACTACTTTTTTGTTATCAAATATAGATTTATTAGTTACTGAATAAAAAATTGATTTTCCTTCAAATTTATTAATATTATCAAGTGGGGGTTTATTGGGTCCAAAAACACCATTACCAGCAGCTAAAATTATACACTTTGCATTTATTATATTTTTATTCGAAGTTTTAATCTTAAAATTTTTATTAATTTCCTCTAAATCTTCAACTCTTTGATTAAGCAAAAAAATTGGCTTGAAAGGATTTGATTGTTCTTTAAGTTTTTTGATAAGCTCATTAGCAGCGATTTCAGGATAGGCTGGAATATCATATATCGGTTTCTCAGGATAAAGAGCTGAACATTGTCCACCTATTTCACTGAGTGAATCAACTAAACAACATTTTAAACCGAGTTGACCAAGTTCAAAGACACTAAATAATCCCACCGGACCAGCCCCTATTATTAGTACATCTGTTTCTATATTTTTCATATTTAATAATTTCAAAATGATTATAATAAAGAAGTAAGATAAATATTAGAAACTAAAAGAAAAAAATGAAAGATGAATTTAAATTTTTTTTACGTAACCTAAATGATACTAGAAACCTAGCAAAGTATCTATCTAAAGAAGTTGAAAAAAAAGCTTTTATTTCACTTAAAGGAGATCTAGGAGCAGGTAAAACAACTTTTGCGAGATATTTTGTTAACGCTTTTTCTAAAAAAGAAATAAAAGTATTAAGCCCTACTTTCCCATTAGTCCAAGTATATGAGTTTTCTAGATTTAATATATGGCATTTTGATTTGTATAGGCTTAAAAAAGAAAGTGAAATATTTGACTTAGATTATGAGTTGGCTCTAGACGATATAATTCTCATGGAATGGCCAGACAGGATTAAAAATTATTTACCTAATGATAGAATAGAAATAACCTTTAATGAAGATAAAAATTTCAATAAATATATTGATTTAAGAACTTTTGGAAATATTAAATTAAAAAGAAAATTTAAATGAAAAATATTGAAGAAATAGTTAAGAAAAAACTTAATAAAAATAAAATTCAATTTCAAAGTATTAAGTTTTTAGCTGGTGATGCATCTAATAGAAAGTATTTTAAAATTTTACAAAATGGAAAAACTAAAGTTTTGATGAATAATCAAGAAAATGATAGTAGTATTATTGAGTTTATAGATAAAACAAAAGTATTTAAAGAATTAGATATTATTGTTCCAAAGATTTTTGGGAGTTTTCCAGAACAAGGTTTTTTGATTATTGAAGACTTTGGAGATGAAAAGTATAGCAAAATTATTAATAAAAATAATCAGGAACAATTATATAAAAATGCGATAGATACTTTAATACATTTACATAAAAAAAAAATTAAACAAAATTTTGAGAATTATACAAAGACAAAATTTTATAAAGAATCAGTCTTATTTTTTGAATGGTATCTTCCATTAATCTCAAAAAAATTCACTGTTGAACATCTAAAAAAATTTAAAGATATTTTGTATGAACTTTTAACTTTACCAATGAATTTACCTAATACATATATTCATAGAGACTATCATGTAGATAATTTGTTTCTTTTTAAAAACAAAAAAAAAACATATCAAAAATGTGGATGGATTGACTATCAGGATGCACTAATAGGAACTTGTGTTTATGACTTAATGTCTTTGTTAGAAGATGCAAGAAGAGACTCAAATAATAAAATAAATATAAAAATGATTCAATATTATCTAGAAAACTTTAGAAATATAGACAATGAACTATTTATAAAATCGTTCAGAATTATTGCAGTTCAAAGACATATGAAAGTATTAGGTATATTCGCAAGATTGTACAAACGAGATAAAAAAAATGAGTATATAATTCATATGCCTAGAGTTTTAAATATGTTAAAAAAAAACTTGGAGTTCGAAGAGTTGCGAAAACTAAGAGACTTCCTTTTAGAGTTTTTATATTAATTAGAGTTACTTATGAAATCAGTTCCAAATAATGCAATGATTTTAGCTGCAGGCTTTGGTAGAAGAATGTTACCATTAACAAAAAAAATTGCTAAGCCTCTTGTTACTGTTAATGATAAACCAATAATTCATCATATAATTGAAAAATTAGTATCTTTAGAAATAAATAATATTTTAATTAATACTCATCATCTCCCAGAACTTTTTATCGAGTCACTTAAAATATTTAAAAATAAAGTTAGAATTATATATGAAAAAGAAATATTAGAAACAGGCGGCGGTGTTTTGAATGCAATCAAGAATGAAAAAAATTTTAATAAAGAATCTCCTTTATTTGTTATGAATGGGGACACTTTTTGGATAGAAAAAAAAAAATCAAGTTTTATAACTCTTTCTGAAAATTGGAATCTTAACAAAATGGATGTTTTACTAGTTCTTAAAGAAAAAGAGCTAATGTATGGATATGAGGGTGATGGTGATTTTGATTTTTTAGAAGATAAAAAAACAAATTTTGGGAAATTATATAAAAGTGATAAAAAAAATAGATACGTTTTTTCTGGTTTGCAACTTTTAAATCCTGCTTTGTTAAATAATTTTGAAAAGAAGAGTTTTTCATTAAGAGAAATTTATTTCAAAGCTATGAAGAGTAAAAGATTATATGGGATAGTTGATAAAAATGATTGGTTCCATATAAGTACAATAAAAAATTTGAGAGAAATTAATGATATATTAAAAAAATCATGAATTATATAATATATGACTTTGAAACTACAGGAAGAGAAGCTAGATTTGATCAAATATTACAAGCTGGTTTCATCTGTTATGATAAAAAATTACAAGAGATAAATAGAATAAATTTAAAATCGAGACTTAACCCAGATACAATTCCTTCACTTGGCGCGTTAAGGGTCAATAAACTTTTATTATCAGATTTATTAGAAGAAGAAAAAAGCTCATACTTAATGATGAGAGATTTAAATAATTTTCTTAAAGAAAATACTCCTGGAATGTTTTTAGGATATAACTCTATATTTTTTGATGAGGAGTTTTTAAGACAGGCTTTTTGGGAAAACTTTAATTTTCCTTATCTTACATCTACAGGTAAAAACCTTAGAGGAGATGTTTATAACTTAGCTACTATGACTCATGCATTTGATAAGAATGCTTTTAATGTAGATATTAATGAAAATGGAAAAATGATTTTTAAATTAGAAAGCTTATCTAAAATTAATAACTTTCACATAGATAACGCTCATGAAGCAATAGCAGATGTTGAAGCAACTAAAAAAATTTTTGAGATTATAAGAAATAACTCTACTAAATTATTCTCAAATTTTATAGAAAATACCAATTTAATAAATATTTCTAAAAAGATTAAAGAAAATAATTTTTTTACAATTTATGGGTATTATGGATTTCATAATATATTTTTAGCAACATTTTTGGGTGAACATCCAGTATATAATAATAATTACTTAGCTTATGACTTACGTTATGATCCAAAAGAAATTATTGACTTGGATTATCGTTCTTTAAGCAACATTTATTATACAGGTAAACTAAATGGAAAAAAATTTAAATGTTTTAGAAAATTAAAATTAAATAAACAACCAGCAATATTAGATTTTAAATATGCTAAGAGTTTTAAACCTTATGATAAAATTGAAATAGAAGAATTACAGAAAAGGAAGAATATAATTGAAAGTTCTGAAATTAAAAAAAATATGAATAAAATTCAAGTGACAGAAGCTGAAAATTTTGATTCTTTTTCTGAATATGAAGAACAAACTATTTATTCTGAAAATTTAAATTTTCAAGATAAAAGTATAATGGAAAATTTTCACAAAGAAAATTGGGAAGACAAATGGAAGTTTGCTTCAAAATTCAAAGATCCAAGACTACAATTTTTTGCTGCTAAACACTTATATCGTAATCATCCAGAATTCTTACCTAAAAATATTTTTAGAAGGGTTCATGAAAAATTTTCAGAGAGATTTAACTCAATAAATGAAAAAAAATTTACCACATTACCCTCTGCAATGGAGGAAGCAGATAATTTATCAATTGAAATGGAGGAAAATAATATAAATGACTTTGAAAAAGAACAATTAGAACAATATAACATTTATATTAATTTCTTAAATAGTTATTATAATGATCCTAATCCAGAAATAATTAGATTTGATAGGAATTTATCCAAAAAACTGTTTTACTAAAGAAAGGAAAATATGACTGAAATAATAGATTTAAATAAAGAAAATTTTGATGAGACTATCAAAAGTAGTAAGATTGTAGTTATTGTAGATTTTTGGGCTGAGTGGTGCGGTCCTTGTAAAATGTTAACACCAATTTTAGAAGAAATTTCTAATGACTTAAAAGGAAAATTATTAGTCACGAAAGTTAATTTGGATGATAATCAGGAGCTTGCATTGAGATACTCAATAAGAAGCATTCCTTCAATTCTTCTTTTTAAAGATGGTGAATTGGTTGATACAAAAATTGGACTAGCATCAAAACCTGATTTAATTTCTTGGATTGAGAAAAATGGTTAATAAATCTTTGTTCCATTTATTTTAAGAATTTCACCAGCTAAATACAATGAGCCGCAAATTATTATTCTCCCTCCGCTATAATTTTTTTTAATATTTTCTAAAGCTTCATTTATGCACTTAGTGTTTTGTATTGATAAATTTTTATTTTTAAAAAAAGATATAATTTTTTCTTGATTTATCGATTTGTGATTTTGAATCGGAATTATTTGAAGGAAAGATATATATTGAACTAAATTTTTAAGAAATTGTTCAGGCTTTTTTCCTCCTATCATTCCAAATATCATAAATAGTTTTTTATCTCTCCACTTTTCAAAATTATCTTTTAACATTTCGGCTGCATGAATATTATGACCACCATCTAGCCAAATCTCAAAATTATTTCCCGCTATATTCTTTAATTTTCCATCTTTTAATTGTTGCATACGGGCAGGCCAAAAAGTTTCATAAACACCTTGAGAAATTAGATTATCTTTAAGTTTAAATTTATCTTGTATTTTTGAAACTATTAGTGCAGTACCAGCATTATATAATTGATGCTTACCATAAAGTTTAGGAGTAGCGATATTATATTCAGAAGTTCCTAATTTAAGAGTAAAAAATTTATTATTTTTAATACAAACTTTCCATTCTGAGTTGTATCTATAAAGTTTAACATTTTTCTTTTTTGATTCATTTTCAATGATTTCTAATGCTTGTCTTGATTGAGGTGCAATTACTGAAGGTATGTTATTTTTAAATATACCTACTTTTTCTTTTGTAATTGATTTAATTGAATTACCAAGAAAACTCATATGATCCATTGAAATGGGAGTAATTACAGTACAAAAAGAAGAAGATATAACATTTGTTGCATCAAACTTTCCGCCAAGACCAGTTTCAAGAAGTAAAATATCTGCTTTTATTCTACTAAAACCCAAATATGCTGCAACTGTAGTTATTTCGAAAAATGTGATTGGATTTTTTTTATTATAAAACTCGCACTCTTCAAGTAGTTCAATTAAAAAATCATTTTGTATTATTTTAGAATTTATTCTGATTCTTTCATTAAATTTTATTAAATGTGGTGAAGTGTAAGTATGAACTTTTAGAGAATTTTTTTCAAAGATTGATCTCAAAAATGCAATAGTAGATCCTTTCCCATTTGTGCCTGCAACGTGAATAGTTGGAGGTAATTTTTTATGAGGATCTCCAATCTTTTTTAAAAGTTTAAGACTTCTATTAAGAGAAAGATCAATTTGTTTGGGGTGTAATAACTCAAGTCTTTTGAGTATTTTCTCAGATCTAAGCACAAAATTAAATATTATTATTTTTTAATAGATTTAAAGTATTTTTTATAGTTTCATTTAGCTTGTTTCTATGAACTACAATATCCACCATTCCTTTACTATGTAAGTATTCAGATTTTTGAAAGTTTTGAGGTAGTTTTTCTTTTATAGTCTCCTCTATTACCCGACTACCAGCAAAACCAATAGTAGCTCCTTTTTCTGCAATCACAATATCCCCTAACATCGCATATGAAGCAGAAACTCCACCAGTTGTAGGATCTGCTAATACCGAAATAAATGGAATTTTTTGTTTAGACAAATTATTTATTGCAATTATTGTTCTTGGCATTTGCATTAAAGCTAAAATACCTTCCTGCATTCTGGCTCCTCCAGATGAGGAAACTATGATAAGGGGTAATTTATTTTTTTTTGAATATTCAGAAGCAGTTAGGATTGCTTCACCAACAGCTATTCCCATAGAACCACCCATAAATTTAAAATCAAATATTACACATACAACTTTATTTTCTTCAAAAGAACCCGAAGCAACAATAATAGCATCTTGTTTATTATTTTTTTTTCGTGAATTCTTAAGTCTTTCTGAGTATTTTTGCTTGTCTTTAAATTTCAATGGATCTGATTTTACTTTTGGTGTTTCTATAATATTAAAGTTTTTTCCAAAAAAAAGGTTTAGTCTTTCCTCTGGAGAAATTCTAAAATGGTTTCCACAACTTGTGCATACATGTAAATTTTTTTCTAATTCTTTTTTAAGAAGCATTTGCCCACAGTTAGAACATGTTTCCCAAAGATTATCTGGAACTTCTTTTTTACCAACAATTGCTTGAAGTTTTGGTCTGACAAAATCAGTAATCCAGTTCATATTAAGTTCCTATTTGTAGTAGCATGATAACTCTAACTTTCTCAAAAAAGATTTTATATTTATATATAAGCTTTTCTTATTTCCTGAGTTTATAGAATCTTCAATAATCTTTACTAAAGACGAACCAATAACTGATCCGTCAGCAAATTTAGAAATTGAAGAAACTTGCTCTTTTGTTTTTATTCCAAACCCTACTACAACAGGTAGATTATTTTTAAGTTTTATTTTTTCTACTGAATTTTTTACTTTTTCTAATGGAGGAACTTTTGTTCCGGTTATCCCCATAATAGAAACATAGTATAAAAATCCTCCAGATTTTTTTAAGATAGTGTTTAGTCTTTTTTTATTAGTAGTTGGAGTTATTAATCTAATAATATCAATATTTTTTTTTTCTATATATGGGTTTAATATTTCCTCTTCTTCAGGGGGGAGATCTACTATTATTATACCATCCACTCCTACTTTTGATGCCTCATTAAAAAACTTTTTTAGTCCAAATTGAAATATAGGGTTAAAGTAACCCATGAATATGATAGGTGTTTTTTTGTCACTTTTTCTGAAAAATTTTACCATATCAAATGCTTTTTGAGTGGTAAAACCAGAATGAATTGATCTTTGACTGGATCTTTGAATTATAGGACCATCCGCCATTGGATCAGAGAATGGGATGCCTAGTTCAATAATATCAACACCAGAGGCAGGGAGTATTTCCAAGATTTTTTTTGACACATCAACACTTGGATCTCCTGCAGAGATGAATGATACTAATGCTTTCTTTTTTCTTTTTTTTAATTCCTTAAATTTTTCACTAATCCTTGTCATAAAACTCATCAAGATTGAAATTTAGTTTGTTTGAAACAGAAAAAATATCTTTATCTCCTCTACCACACATATTCATTATTATTAAATCATTCTTTCTTAATTTTTTCCCCATTCTTATTAAATACGCTAATGCATGGGATGGCTCTAAGGCAGGAATAATGCCTTCAAGTTTTGAACAAAGTTGGAAAGCATCAAGTGCTTCATTGTCAGTTGCGTTGACATAATTAACTCTACCAATTTTTTTGAGCCAAGAATGTTCTGGACCAATTCCTGGATAATCTAATCCAGCAGATATAGAGTGTGCATCAATAACTTGTCCTTCAGAATTTTGAAGTAAATATGTATAATTTCCGTGAAGAAAGCCAGGTTTACCCTTTGAAATTGATGCAGCGTGTTTTTTAGTGGAAATTCCATGTCCTCCTGCTTCAACACCAATCATTTTTATTTTTGGGTTATCTAAAAAAGGATAAAACAAGCCGAGCGCATTAGAACCTCCTCCAATACAAGCTAGTAAAATTGTTGGTAGTCTTCCCTCCGCTTTTAAAATTTGTTTTTTTGCTTCAATTCCAATAACTGATTGGAAATCTCTAACCATCATGGGGTATGGATGTGGGCCTGCAGCTGTCCCGATTACATAAAATGTATTTTCAACATTTGATACCCAGTCTCTTAGAGCTTCATTCATAGCATCCTTTAATGTTGCTGTTCCAGATTTTACAGGGATTATTTCGGCACCAAGTAGTTTCATCTTAAAAACATTTGGTGCTTGTCTTCTAATATCTTCTTCACCCATATAAACAATACATTTAAGATCAAATAATGCACAAACAGTTGCAGTTGCAAGTCCGTGTTGTCCAGCACCAGTTTCTGCTACAATTCTTTTTTTACCCATTCTTTTAGCAAGTAGAATTTGACCAACACAATTATTAATTTTGTGAGCGCCAGTGTGATTTAATTCATCTCGTTTAAAATAAATCTTTGGACCGCCAATTTTTTTAGTAACCCTTTCTGCAAAATATAAAGGGCTAGGTCTGCCAACATAATTTTTTAAATAGTAATTGAATTCTTTTTTGAATTTTGAATCTTTTCTTGCTTTCAAATATTCTTTTTCTACATTTATGATTAGTGGCATTAATGTTTCAGCAACAAACCTTCCACCAAATTCATCAAAGTGCCCTTTACTATCAGGGAATTTATTAAAATTTATCTTTCTATTCATGTTTAATTGAGTGAGCAAGTTTAATAAATTCTTTTATTTTTAGTGGACATTTAATACCTTTTTTTTTCTCCAATCCAGAAGAAGCATCAACTATTGGTGCCTTTGTAATTTTTATGGCTTCTTTAAGGTTATTATTATTTAAACCACCAGCTAACATCCACTTTTTTGAGGGTGTAAAACCATCTAAAACTTTCCAATTGAAAATTTTTCCATTTCCTCCCGGAAGTTTATTAGTTCCTGGGTTAGAATCAAACAAAAACATATCACAAACTCCTATATAATCTTTATATTTTTTTATATCATTTTTAGATGAAACTGGAACTGATTTTATTATTGGTTTTTTTAATTTTTGTTTAAGGTACCTTATTTTTTCTATACTTTCCTCTCCATGAAGCTGAATAATATCTAATCCAACAAATTCGTTTATATATTCAATGACATTATTTTCAGAATTAACAAATAAACCAACTAATTTTTGTTTTTTTGGAGAAAGTTTTGCTAATTCTTTAGCTATTGCAGCATTTATAAATCTAATAGATTTTTGATAAAAAACAAAACCAATAAATTCAGCTCTAGATGCTGCTTTCATTGCTTCAGGAGTATTAATACCACATATTTTTACTTCTACCATTAATTCTCCTATAACCTATTTAATCTTTGATTTATATCTTCATCTATTAGTTCTAATGATTTAATTGGATTTTTTGCTTTAGTTATTGGCCTTCCTATAATCAATATATTTGAGCCATTAAAAACTGCTTCTCCGGGCGATTGAATTCTCTTTTGATCATCTTCAGATGTATCATCATTTAATCTAATCCCAGGAGTAATAATTATAAAATTTTTTGAGTAAGTTTGTCGAAGATATTTCAGTTCTTTTGGAGAGCTAACTATGCCATCAAGGCCATTTTTGTATGCAATTTCAGCTAATTTTTTTACATAATTTTTTGGTGAAACTTTTATACCAAAACTTTTAATATCATCTTGCTCTAAACTAGTCAGCATCGTTATTCCGATTAATTTTGTATACCTCTTTTTTTTGGTAATAAGTTCTATCATTTTTGAACCACCAGTAATATGGACAGAGATATATTCAGGATCAACATCTAGAGCAGCTTCTAATGCTTTGAATACAGTAATAGGAATATCATGAAGTTTTAAATCTAGAAAAATTGGTAAATTATATTTTTTAATTAGTTTTATGCCTTTAAGTCCATTCGCAATGAAAAACTCTAAGCCTAATTTTATACCCCCGATGTGATTCTTTATTTTTGATAACATATTTTTTGCTTCAGAAATTTTTTTAAAGTCAATTGCACAATATATATACTTTTTATATTTCATAATAAGTTAAACACTATTTTTTAAGCCAAAATTTAAATTTTGAAAGAATATAACCTATTAAAAGTCCAAAAAAAAATAAAAATAAAATTAACAAATATAATGGTAATTCATAAATGTATGGAAAAGGAAAAAAGCTAACTTGAATTAATTGTTTGTTAGAAATTGAAAAAGGAATAATAAACAAAAATAAAATTAAAAAAAAAAAAAATCCAAAAATCTTTTTTAGGTTATTTTTCATTAATTATACTCTTTAATTTTTTACTGGATCTGAAATAAATTAATTTCTTAGCATCAACTGTTATTTTTTCTCCAGTTTTTGGGTTTCTTGCTTTTCTTTTTTCTCGATGTCGTATAGAAAATGAACCAAAATCTCTTATTTCTATCCTTTCTCCCGAAGCTAGACTATCTGCAAAAGTAAGTATTATTTTTTCAAACAATTTTTCAACCTCCCTAAAGGGTAAATGTTTAAATTTATTTGAAAGTTGTTCTAGAAGTTGAGATTTATTCATATGATGGGTACCATAATGCAAAAAGACCATTAACAAATACCATATTATTTGTTGAAAAGATATTTTTCAACTTAGAAAAATTTAAAGAGTTTAATAATTTATTATCTCTATTAATCTCAATTATTTCAATTTTTTCTTGGATATTTAATGACTTTTTTAACCAATCTATTGCATCTTTTTCACTTCCTATTTCATCAATAAGGTTTAATTTCTGGGCTTGCAATCCTGTAAAAATTCTACCATCAGAAATCATATCTATATGCTCGCTTTTAATCTTTCTATTTTGAGTTACTAGTTTTAAGAATTGTTGATGCATATTGTCAATTATTTTTTTTATCGATTCTTTACCTTCAGATTCTAAACTTTCAACTGGGTTAGGTACAGCTTTTAATTTACCACTTTTGATAATTATTGGTTGTACACCAATTTTTTTTAATAAAGACTCGATATTAGCAGTTTGCATTATCACACCTATAGATCCAGTAAGTGTTCCTTCATAGCAAAAAATTTTTTTTGCTGACAGTGCAACCATGTACCCTCCGGAGGCAGCAACTTCTTTCATTGACACGACAATTGGTTTTTTTTCAGATATTTTTTTTAATTTTTTGTATAATTCCTGACTTGCTACTACTGTTCCTCCGGGACTATTTACACTAACTACTATCCCTTTTAGTGCACTATCATTTTCAATTTTTTCAATCTTTTCAATAAGATCCTTATTGTCAAATATTATTTCTTCAACATTAATTTTTGCAATAAAATCATTATTTTTTAATGTAACTTTTTTAATTACAATGAATGTGATCATTATCAAAATAAAAAAGAAAAAACCTCTAATAAATATGATTTTTTTTTTTTTGAAATAATCTTTCAAAAAAAGGTTCTCCATTTCCTTATTTTTTATCTTTTACTTTTTTTTTCTTTTTTTCTTTATCAACTTCAAGAGCTGCGCCAAGAATATCACCCAAACTTGCTCCTGATGATGAAGAACCATACTGCTTCATTGCATCTTTCTCTTCTTGTATTTCAAGTTCTTTAACTGAAAGCTCATATATGTTATTTTTTTTATTGAAGCCAATAACTTTGGCATCTATTTTCTCATCTAAAGCAAATCTAGAAGTCTTTTGTTCAGACTTAAGCTTTGCTAAATTTATTCTTTTAATAAAACCTTTTGTTTTTTCATTAATGAGTACTTCAATTTCATTATCATTTATGATTTTAATAACTGAAGTGATTACTTTATTTAAAAGATCTTGGCTTTTATTTTTTCCACTTATTAACTGTTTGATTCCGAGAGAGATTCTTTCTTTCTCAACATTAATTTCCAAGATTTTAACCTTTAAATCTTGTTCGACTTTATAATCTTTAATTGCCTCTTCTCCAGATTTTTCCCAGTCTATATCAGAAAGATGAATCATTCCATTTAAAGAGTCGGGCAGTTCAACAAAAATGCCAAATTCTGTAATATTTTTAATTTTTCCACTAATTATATCATTAGTTTTATGAGAACTTGCAAATTTTTCCCATGGGTTATCAACGCATTGTTTAAGTCCGAGACTTATTCTTCTTTTTACTAAATCTACTTCCAAAACTTTAACATTAACTTCATCTCCAACATTAATGAAATTATTAGGGTGAGCGTTCTTACTTGTCCAACTCATTTCAGAAACATGAATGAGACCTTCAACACCTTTTTTTAATTCAACAAAGGCACCATAGTCTGTCGTATTAGATATTTTAGCTTTAATAATTTTTCCAACCTCATAAGAAGATTCTATATCTTTCCATGGATCAGCTGTTAGTTGCTTCATACCCAAACTAATTCTTTTATTTTCAGGATCATATTTTATTACTAATACATCAATCTCATCACCTATTTTTAGTACTTCAGATGGATGGTTAACTCTTTCCCAAGAGAGATCAGTTACATGAAGGAGCCCATCCAAACCTCCAAGGTCAACAAAAACTCCATAATCAGTTATATTTTTAACTATTCCTTTAAGCTGAACACCTTCATTGATGTCAGATAAAAGTTTTGATCTGTCAGCTTCTCTTGACTCTTCAAGAATTGCTCTTCTGGAAACAACAATGTTACCTCTAAATTTGTCCATCTTTAAAATAAGCATAGGCTGTGGCTTGTTGATTAGAGGTGAAATATCAGTGATAGGTCTCAGATCAACTTGACTTCCTGGTAAAAATGCAACGGCTCCACTGATGTCAACCGTGAAACCACCTTTAACTCTTCCAGTTATAACACCAGTGATTTGTTCTTTCTTTTCAAGACATTTTTCTAGGTTTATCCATGATTCTTCTTTGCGAGCTTTTTCTCTGCTGAGCATCGCCTCACCATCCTTATTTTCTAGTTTTTCTAATAAAACATCAAATTTATCTCCAGGCTCTATGTTATTGTCTTCTCCCGGAGAAAAAAATTCGCGAATAGGAATCCTACCTTCAGATTTTAAACCTACATCTATGACAACACTATCATTTTTAACAAATAGAACTGTTCCCTTTACAATTTGACCTTCTTTTTTATTAAAACTTGATAAGCTTTGTTCTAATAACTCATTAAAATTTTCTTCCATAACCCTCATTAATTAAAAAGAGATATACAATTACAAAATTTTAAAAGTAAACGCAATGTTTAATTGGTTTTATTAATTAAAATTTTTTTTATACTTTTTAGAGCTTTATTGAGGGTTGCGTCTGGAGAAATATTAGTCGTATCAATAAAAATTGCATCCTTTACTCTAATTAATGGAGAACTAGCTCTATTGGTGTCTCTATCATCTCTCTCTTTAAGTTGCAAACATATCACTTCTAGTGAAGGTAAAGTCTTTAAAGTAAATGACTTTAAATCATTAAGTCTTCTAGAAGCTCTGATATTGACTTTTGCATCAATGAAAAATTTTACTTCTGCATTTGGTGTTACTATACTTCCTATATCTCTTCCATCTATTACGGATCCTTTTCCATTTGGTGGAAAATTTGAAAAGTTTCTTTGAAAATTTAGTAAAAATTCTCTTACTTCTTTTTTACTTGCTATAATTGACGCTTTTTTACTAATTTCGTCAGTTCTTAAATTTAAAGTTTTTACATAATTAAAATCTATTTTTTGTTCAAATAGTTGGTTAATATTTTCGTATTCAGTCGAATTTTTAATACATAAAAAAGCAAGATATCTGTATAAGATTCCAGTATCTAAGTGATCAAAATCAATGACTTTGGCTATTTTCCTTGCTAAAGTTCCTTTTCCTGAACAAGCAGTTCCATCTATTGCTACTACTGGTTTTTTATTTTTAAACATATTTGATGTTTGCTCCAATCTTTTTAAAAAGCTCAAAAAAACCGGGGAATGATGTTTTTATCATTTGAATTTCATCAACTTGAATAGGTTCATTAGAAAGCATTCCAAATATTAACATAGACATTGCAATTCTATGGTCTTTGAATGTTTTTATAACACAGCCACCTTTTTGAATTTTATTACCAAATATGGTTATTGAGTTTTTATTTAATTTCAGGCGAACCCCAGAAACTGTAAGAGCTTCAGCCATAGAGTTTAATCTATCACTTTCTTTAAATTTTAATTCTTCTAAGTTTTTAAATATCGTAGTGCCTTTTGCAAAAGATGCAGCAACAAATAAAATTGGATATTCATCTATTAGTCTTGCAGAAATTTCACCTCCAACTGTTTTACCTGAAAGTTGAGAACTTTCTACCTCAATGTCTGCAATCTCTTCGCCATTCTCAACTTTTTTATTTTTTAAAGAGATTTTTCCTCCCATTTTCTTTAAGACTTCCAGAAGTCCAACTCTATAAAAGTTTATACCTACTGACTTTATAATTATCTTGCTATTTTTACAAAGTAAGCAGGCAACAATCAAAAAAGATGCTGAACTAAAATCTCCAGGAATTACTATATTTTTGGGTTGCAAAATTATTGGTCCATTGATTTGAATTTTTTTTCCAGTCTTGACACTCATTATCTTTAGATTTGCTCCAAGGTAATTAAGTAAAATTTCAGAGTGATTTCTTGAGGGTACCTTTTCATTAACTGTAGTTGTACCTATTATATTTAATGCAGCTAAAATAACTGCGGATTTGACCTGAGCAGAACCTATTGTTTCATTTATAGTTGATGGTAATAAAAATTCACTTTTCCTTACCTCTAAAGGTAAAAAACCGTTTTTATGTTCAATACAGGCACCTAGTTTTTTTAGTGGTTTTAAAATTCTAAGCATTGGTCTTTTGGTTAAAGACTTATCTCCTTTAAATTTAGCAATAACGTTTCTGGATGCTAACATTCCAATCATTAATCTTACTCCAGTACCTGAATTACCCAAGTTGAGTTCTTTTTTTGGGTTCTGAAATACCCCACCGTTTCCAAAAACTTTGTAATTTGAACCCTTTTTTATGATCTTTACACCTAATTTCTTTAATGATTTGCATGTATTTAAAACATCAATAGATTCAAGCAGGCCTTTGATTGTTGCGGATCCATAAGATAATGAAAGGAAAATTAAGGCTCTATGAGATATTGATTTATCTCCTGGCACATTAATTATTCCATTAAGGGATTTACTTTTAAAGGATTTAAGAGTATTTATTTTTTTCATTGTTAGATTAAAATAAAACAATTAAAAATAAAGTAAATATTTTGTGGTGATAAAGTGAATAAAAATGAATTTGAAAAAGGCACAAAAAGAAAATGCGCTAGTTGCGGAACTCTTTTTTATGACTTCAATAAAAATCCTTTGATTTGTCCAAGTTGTGGAGCTGAGGTAAACATATTAACAAATATCTCAAAAAGAGGACGACCTCCTAAGGTTGCAAAAACTGAGAATGTAGTGGGATTAAAAGAAAAAGATGAATTAGAAATTGAAGACTTAAATGTTGAAGACGAGGTTATTGTTCCAAATGATGATATTAATGATAGTATTGGAGATGATTCAGAGGAAGTTGAAAATATTATTGAGATTGATAAAGAGGAAGAAACATAGGTTTCTTTAATAAAATAATAGTTTCATCTAATCATATTTATTGAGAAATAAATTTATAATTTAAATTAGTCAATAATTATAATTATCAGTTTGTTCTATTTCCTCTCAGTGCAAAAAATAATCCTACTACATATAAAAAGACATGAAGATTGTCATAGAGCAGAATATCAAGAAAGCTATCTGGCTTAGAAATTAAGATTACACCACTTATAATTCCAACCATTACGATCCCAGAAAATCTAGTAACAATATCAGTAAACCAATGTTTTTCAACCAACCCACCAATCAATAAACCAATCCCGGCAAAAAGTTCTCCCCAAGCTACCAAAAACCATATAAAATATGGTAAACCGAATGACTCTGCATCATTTATGTCAACTGGAAATTTATTTATACCTTGTTGAATAAAAACAATAGAAAGAGGAATTCTCAGTAACCAGTGGGCTTTATTGAATTTGGGTAAATTATTACTAAATTTTTCGGCAGTATTAATAATTGTGTTCATATTCTTATTCCTATCTCTATAAGCTTAACTTATTTATATAATTTCATTCATATGAACAAAGTAGAGAGTTTATGGTATTTATCAAATTTATTTTAATTATTTAGTTTATTTATTATATGAATTATTTATATGTATAGCTAGTATAAATATTTTCACATATTTTGTAGTGAATATTAAAAAATGTTATATTTTATATAATTTTTCTATTTTTGCGGTGATAAAAATTTACAGAAATAGGGGCTGTAGCTCAGTTGGGAGAGCGCTACCGTGGCACGGTAGAGGTCGTCGGTTCAATCCCGTCCAGCTCCACCAAAAAAATGATTTTTTTGTTGTAATTTTTTTTAATAATTATATTTTTAATAAGATGCTTATTATTAAGGTCAAAATAATATCGCTCTAAAAATTTGAGGGTAAATGACGAGATTATCATTATTTAACAGTCCTTTTTTATTAGGATTTGATCAATTTGAGAGAACTATAGATAGAATTTCAAAGCTTTCATCTGATTCTTATCCGCCATACAATATTGAACAAATATCAGATATGGTTCTAAGAATAACTATTGCTGTAGCAGGTTTTGAGAAAAAAGAACTCGATATTAGTTTAGAAGGAAATCAATTATTAATTAGAGGAAGTCGTTCAGAACCTGATGGTGACAGAATTTTCATTCATAGAGGTATTGCTACAAGACAATTTCAAAGAAGCTTTATTTTAGCTGATGGAATTAAAGTTGATGGTGCTTCCATGGAAAACGGTTTATTGTATATAGACTTACTTCAACCCGTATCTCATGACGAATCAAAGAAGATTGAAATCGCTGATGCTTCGACCAAATCAAAAAAAAAATTAATTAGTTTAAAATTAAACGAAAATTCAGGTTAAGTAACATGATAGATAAAAATAAGATTTCTGAAAAAGATTTTGTTGAGTTTGGTAATTCTGGATATGCATTTATTAAAAAAGAGTTACATTCAGAAAATAGTATCAAGACTGATATTTTTTCTGTTTATGGAGCGGATGGAGTTCTTCTTGCGGCATTTGAAAATAAGGATTCAGCACTCGCTGCAATTATTCAATCTGGTCTAGAGCCAATTAGCTTACACTAGATTTTAAAAAAAGATTAAAAATAGCGTCACTTGTTTTAAGTTTTCTGAGTTTGGTTATATTTTTTTCAACTCGTAGGAATTTAGATATTGTTGAAAGAGCTAATAAATGTTCAGTTTTTGAATCTTCGGGTGCAATGATTACAAATATAAGATCTACTCCTTTTTTATCAGAAGTTGAAAAATCAATTAAATTTTTTGATCTAATGAACAGTGAAAAAATTTTTGTAATACCATTTATTTTAGCATGAGGTATGGCAATTCCATCACCAAGATTAGTAGAACCAAGTTTTTCTCTATGGTTAAGTTTATCAAGTATTTCATTTTGATTAGCGTCAGTTTGTTTGTTGACCTTTTCGGCAATATTTTTAAATAAAGCTTTCTTACTTAATGAGGTAAAATCAAGGAAAATATTGTTTCTTGTAATTATATCTGTAATTTTCATTTTTTAATTATTTTTTTTTAGGATCTATCCAGCCAATATTTCCATCTTTACGTTTATATAAAAAGTTTATTCTATTATTTTTTGCATTTATGAAAGGTATTCCACTTTGCTCGGTAAGGTTCATAATCATTAGTGCTTCACTAATAGTCAAAGTTCTAATTATAAATTCAGTCTCTGCTATTATTAATGGATTTTCTATATCCTCTTTACTTTCATCAGGATCATTAAATATATATTGACTAACTGTACTTTGCTTAATTGATTCTTTTTTTTGCCTATGGTCTACCAATTTTCTGTGATAACGACGTATTCTTTTTTTAATTTTTTCATTTGCAATATTAAAGGCACCATATGCATCATTACTTATTGAGTGACTTTGGACGAAGATTGAGCTTTCTAGATGGATATTTATTTCACATTTAAAGTTGTACTTATCTTTGGAAAAAAGAATATTGGCATTTAAAAATTTTTTAAAATACTTAGTTAAAGAATAAATTATATTTTCTTTGACATAAAACTTTAGAGCTTCTCCAAGTTTTGTTTGTTTTCCTGAAACTTCTATATTATTCATAAGAATCTAAAAAGTATTTCCTAAATACACTCTTCTCACTTCACTATCTTGAATAATTTCATCTGGTGTACCTTCAGAAATTATTTTTCCTTCAAATACTATGTAAGCTCTATCAACCATTTCTAATGCACTTTTAACATTATGATCGGTTATCAAAAGTCCAATATTTCTTTTTTTCAGACCTTGAATTAATTCTTTTATTTCACCTACTGCTATTGGATCTATTCCTGCTAACGGTTCATCTAATAATATAAAACTTGGGTTAGATGCTAAGCATCTTGCAATTTCTAATCTCCTCCTTTCTCCGCCAGATAATGATAGAGATGATGCATACCTTAAATGTTCAATTCCAAATTCACTTAGGAATTTTTCTAATTGTTGGTTTTGTATTTTTTTATCTTCATAGGTTATTTGTAAGATTGATAAAATATTTTCTTCTACATTTAAACCTCTAAATATTGATGATTCTTGAGGTAAATATCCTAATCCAAGTTTTGCTCTTCTGTACATTGGGAGTAAACCTATATTATTACCATTGAGGCTAATAGTACCGAGATCAGATTTAATTAAACCCATTAAGATATAAAATAATGTTGTTTTTCCTGCACCATTAGGACCTAAAATAGCAACTGATTCTCCTTTATTGAGATTTAAAGAAATATTATTTAAAACTCTCTTTTTATCAAAATATTTTGACAAATTTTCAGCTTTTAATCCAGCATTCGAAACTGCTAGAAACGGTATTCTATCTTGGTTCATTTTTTTTAATAAGTGCTTTTACTCTTTTTTCATCTTTTTTAGGTGTATTTTTTGGATAAGGCAATAATTTACTAATTCCACTATTGATATTCATTTCCGCATATTCACCTGTCAAAAAATTTTCACCTTTGTTAAGCTTCACATTACCAAATAGCTTACAAATTTCATCTGTTTTATTATACAATGCTTTATTACTATATGCTATTTCATTATTTGTTTTAAGAATAACATTTTCATAGGCTAGAATTTTGATAACTTCGTAATCTCCATTTTTTGTTTCAATTAAATGCCAGATTAACTTATCGGCACTGATTGTATATTTTTTTTCTTTATATGCCTTTGCATTCCCAGTAGCTACAGCAATATTTTTAATTTTCCAAAATTCTATTTTTGAGTTTGCTGTTAACTCATCATCATTAGAAGTTAATTTTAAATTTTTTCCTTGTACTAGAAAATATTCCTTTTTAAGATCATATAGAGCATTTTTGCCTCCGACTATCTCAGTTATATCATTTTTAATGAATACATTTCCTTTTGCTATTAATCGAGTTATTTCATTTTCTGAGTCCTTCTTTTCAACATAAGCTGCTTCTAATTTATCGCTTTTAACAGTTAGCAAGCCTTTTTTAGCAACAGCTTTGCCAGAAGCAATATATTTTTTTTTATTTTGATCCCATTCAATCCCCTCTTCAGCAAAGATTTCGACAGGTTCATTGTTGCTTTTTGTTTCAATTTTTTGTTGAGACTTAGAATCTTGACTAAATAAAAAAATGAAGAAACAAGATATAAAAATTTTTATTTTTTTTAACATTTATTTAATAAGCTTTAAATTTGACTTACCTTTAAAAAATATTTTTTCTCCTTCATCAGTTATTTCAAAACCTTCAGAAGATATTTTACCCTTTTTATTTTGACCAAATACTTTTTTATTTCCTGAGATTATATTTGTCTTTAAGTCTATGTGAGCAGATTCCGTTTTAAATGATAGTCCTCCAAGATTTTTTAGTTCTACATCTTTATATAAGAGAACTTTCTGATTAGTTTGATCAAATTCTCCTTCAAGACTTTTAAGATAAATTGACTCCCCTTTTTTATTTTTAATCTCTCCTGATGGTTTAGACAAATTAAAAAGTTCTACTTTAGGGTCTATTTTTTTGCTTTAGCTGCTCTAATTGTAAAGGGCCTTTGTTTTTTATCAATTCCTATATATTTTGGATTAATAACTACTTGTTCTCCATCTGTTGAGTTAAGTTCATTTTCAAGACTTAAATTAACGTAGATATTTGAAGATTTATTAAAAAAAATTGATAAAAATAAAATAAATGAAACAAGAAAAAGCAATTTCTTTAATGTGTTAATATAAAAACTGTAACTCAAATTCATTTTTTTTAATAATCAGTATCTTAGTATGTCATGCATATGTAAAATTCCAATGGGCTTTTTATTTTTAGTTATAAAGTAGTTTGTTATTGATTCTTTGTTCATCATCTCCAGCGCATCAACTATAAATAAACCTGGCTTTAAAGTTTTAGGATTTTTTGTCATCACTTCCTTTACATTTTTATCAAGAAGTCCAGAGTTCATATGTCTTCTTAAATCACCGTCTGTTATTAATCCAACAAGTATACCAGTTTTTTCATTTATTACCCCCACACATCCAAGACCTTTAGAGGTCATCTCAATAAGTGCTTCAGACATTTTTTTATTACTTTTTATCAAAGGCATGGATTGTTTTTTTTTCATTATTTCGTCTACCTTTAACAAAATTCTTCCTAACTTTCCCCCTGGATGAAGTTCAAAAAAGTCTTGTTTTGTAAAACCTTTTTTTCTCAGTAAAGCAATAGAAATTGCATCTCCTAAAACCAGTGACATTGTGGATGAACTTGTTGGGGCTAATTCAAGTGGACAAGCTTCAATATTTCCTGGTATTTCAATTAAAATTGTACATTTTTTTGCAAGAGTACTATTTTTGTTACTAGTAATCGCAATTATTGGAATTTTAAGCTTTTCACAATGAACTATTATATTAAATAACTCAACTGTCTCACCAGAATTAGAGATAATTATTATAGATTCGTCTTTTGAAATCATTCCTAAATCACCATGGTTCGCTTCTGCAGGATGAACAAAAAATGACGAGGTTCCTACAGAAGAAAGTGTTGATGAAATTTTTTTTGCTATATGACTGCTTTTTCCTATTCCGGATACTACTATCTTCCCTTTTGTCTTAAGAAGAGTTGAAATAGTTTTTTCAAATGATTGTGAAAGACTTTTTTTTAATAGCTTTAAAGCCTTAATTTCTGTGTCAATTACTGATTTTCCAATTTCTATTGACATAATAATTTATGTTGAATGTGAAAAAATATCTTCTTTATCCCAACCCATGAGATCAAGATCTGTTCTGATATCAAGAAACTCAAAAGTTTTTAATGCAATTTTATATCTTTTTTCTCTTTTTAACATTTCTGTCAATATATCTTTAAGTTTAGATAAATACAAAACATCTGATGCAGCATATTTAATTTGGTTAGTAGTTAATTCTTTGTTAGACCAGTCTGAACTTTGTTGAGATTTATTTAAATCAATATCTAGTAATTCTTTACATATTTCTCTTAAACCATGTTTGTCTGTATAAGTTCTTACTAATCTTGAAGCTATTTTGGTACAAAAAATCTTTTTACAGTTAATACTTAAAAATTTTTTAAGAATAGCTATATCAAAACGTCCAAAATGGAAAATTTTTTCTAGATCTTCTCTTTCTAGTAAAGAAATAAGGTTTGGTGAATTATGTTTTTTAAAATTAGTATCAAATTTTATAATATGACATTCCCCATTTCCTGATGAAATTTGAACTAAACATAATCTATCTCTTAAAAGTGAAAGGCCTGTAGTTTCTGTATCAATTGCTATTGAATTTCCAAATTTTAAATTATCTGGTAAATCATTATTATAAATAAAAAATTCATTATTATTAAATTTTAAAGATTTCATTTTTCTAAAAAGTGCCTATAGTTTGATAATTATTAGCAAAATACTACTTTATTATATAATTAACCAGAATTTTTTATGACAGATTTTTTAGATGGGAAAAAAATTGTAGTTTTTGGAGGCAGTGGCTTTATTGGAAAACACCTGATCAATAATCTATGTAGATATTCTTGTTATGTTGAAATAGTCACAAGAAAAATAAAAAAGCTCAATGAAATTAGGTTTTTAGGTGGATTGGGTCAAGTTAAAGTCACTAGTATTAGTGATTATAAAGAAAAATATATTAGTGAAATAATACATGATACAGATATTGTAATTAATCTCATTGGTATATTGTTTGAAAAAAAATCGAATGAATTTTTAACTGTACATAAAGAAATACCTGGAATAATTGCAAAAGTCTGTAAATTAAATAAAGTAAAATCTTTAATTCATATTTCAGCACTAGGAATTGATAAGAATAAGTTTTCAAAATATGCAAGTTCTAAAATAGAAGGTGAAAAAGAAGTAAAAAACGAGTTTCCTAATTCTACAATTATAAGGCCGAGTGTTGTGTTTGGAAAGGAGGATAATTTTATAAATTTATTTTCAAAAATTTCAAAAATTTCTCCTTTTTTGCCAATTATTGGTACTCCTAAAATTGAGTATAGGAAAAATAGACTTTTTCCTATAATTGACTTTAAAAGAGGTGTTAACTTTCAACCAATCTATGTTGGAGATTTAGCAAAATTTATTATTAATACAATTAATGAAAAAAATAAAATCTACGATTTGGCTGGTCCTAATGTAGTTTCTTTTCAAGAAATAATTAAACTAATTTTAAAGAATAATAAAAGAAAAAGATTGTGTTTACCTATACCACTCTTATTAGCAAGTTTTATTGCATATTTTTTAGAAAAGCTTCCTTATCCTCTATTAACAATTGATCAGGTAAAATTAATGAATACTGATAATGTTTCAAACAAAGGCTTTAAAAATCTTATCAAAAAGGTTGCTAATCCAAAATCATTAGAAGTGATTTTACCGACTTATATTCGATAAATATCATAAGCATAAATAAGAATAAAAATTCCTAAAGCAATTCTATAAAACATAAATATTCCAAAAGAAGATTTTCTTATCCAGGAAATTAGGAAATGAATAAATATAAAAGAAAAAAAAAAACTTAAAACTAAAATTAAAAAAGAGTTTAAATTTAAAAGATTATTAAAAAAATTAATTTCAAAATTTTTATAGCTTAAATATATCACGGCTCCAGAAATTGCAGGTATACTTAAAAAGTTTGAATAGTTTACAGAATCAGACCTGTTAAATCCCATAAGCCTCATGATTGAAATTACTAAACCAGATCTACTAAAACCTGGCATAAAAGCCAAAGCTTGTACAATTCCTATAATAATTGCTGTTATATAATTTATGTTATCAATAGTTTTTATTCTTAAACATAGCTTGTCTAGTAAATAAAAAATAACACCAAAAATAATTGTTATCCAACCAATGACTTTTAAAGATGTAAATAAATTTTCACTTAAGAATGAAGTTACGATGTAGCCGAATATGAAAAGTGGTATGGAAGAAATTAGGATATTTTTGGTTAATACCGCATGTCTATTTATATCACTTCTGAAAAAATCAGAAAATGAAAAAAATATTTTGATACAGTCTTTATAATAATAAATTATGATTGCAAACAAAGAACCCAAGTGTGCAACAATATTCATGTCTCTTATGCTTAAATTCTCAGTTGTAATATCAAAGAAGTTGTTAAAAAATATTAAGTGACCTTGTGAGCTTATTGGAAGAAATTCTGAGAAACCTTGAATCAGGCAATAAAAAAAAATTATCCAAGTCATGGAAAGTTCAACAAATATTATTTAAAAAATAAATTTACATTACCTTGATTAGATATTAAATACAATATCAATAATAATATGATTCCTTATTATAAATGTTATGAATATTAATAACTTTGATTTAAACTTGTTACTAGTATTTCGAGCCTTGCTTGAGGAGAGAAATGTTACTAAAGCTAGCAAGAAAGTTGGTATAACACAACCTGCTATGAGCAATGCACTCAACAGATTAAGATATTTAGTTAAAGATGAACTATTTATAAGAGGACCAAAAGGAATGCGTCCAACACCGAAGGCTCTTGAGCTTTCAGTACCAATTCAGGTAGCATTATCGAATATTGAAATGTCTCTTTCAGCAACGGATTTTGATCCTAAAACATCCAGAAAACTTTTTAAACTATCAATATCAGATGATATAGCTCCTATTATTTTACCAAATTTAATAGAGTTTTTAGAGAGAGAATCACCAAATTCATCACTTTGGGTTAGATCTGAGCAAGGAAGTGAAGCAATGAGACTACTTGATTTAAATGAAATTGATTTTTCTATAGGTAGATTTGAGTCAGTGCCAGCTAGATTTGGTGCAAAAATTTTGTATAATGAAAATTATGTTTGTTTAATGAAAGAAAATCATCAGCTTTCTAAAGAAAAAAAGCTGTCTATGGATCAATATTTATCAGCAAAACATTTAAGAGTTGCACCAATGAATGCACCCTTGTCACCGATTGACAGAGCATTAAGCCAACTCGATCTTGAGAGAGTAATAGCAGTTAGAATAGATTTAATTACGCTTTCTCCTTATGTAATTAATAATTCGGATTTAATATTTACCTTACCTTCTAAGACTGCAAAAAGGCTTGCAAAAACAAACAATTTTTCAATTCTAGAACTTCCGCTTGAGTTAGAAAAAAGACAAACTAAATTAGTCTGGCATAAAGAATTAACTAATCACCCAGCTTATGATTGGATAAAGAATACTTCATTATATGAGTAAAAAATGAAATTAGTTTTATTTGGAGCAGGTTATTGTTCAAGATTTATTTTACCATTAATCCCAAATAGTTGGAAAATTATTGGAACTCACCAAAAAAAGCCTAACAACAAAGACAAGGTTGAAAAGTATAATATTGAAAGGTATTCATTTTTTGATTTTATAGAAAATAAAAAAAGTTTACTTAATGGAGTTACCCATATTTTAAATTCAATACCTCCAAATGAAACTGGAGATATTGTTTTAAAAGAAATAAGTGAAATTTTAAAAGATAGTAATAAGATTAAATGGATTGGTTACTTTTCAACTACTGGAGTATATGGAGATCACGATGGAAATTGGGTTAATGAAACATCAGAACTTAAAACAAAAGTAATTAGATCAAAAAATAGAATAAAAGCTGAATCACAATATTTAGAGTTATACAAAAAAAACAATCTTCCTGTACATATTTTTAGGTTACCAGGAATTTATGGACCAAATCGTTCTGTTTTAGACAGAATTAAAAATAAAAATATTAAAATTATAAAAAAAGAAAACCAATTTTTCTCAAGAGCACACGTCAAAGATATTGCAACTTGTATTAAGATGAGTATAGACAGTCCTACACCAGGCGAAATCTATAATGTTTCTGATGATTATCCATGTTCCACTCAAGAATTAATAACTTATGCTTGCAATCTCATAGGTTATAAAGTTCCAGAGGAAATTAGTTTTCATGATAAAAGTATAAATGAAATGACAAAAAGTTTTTATTTAGAAAATAAAAAGATATCAAATAAAAAAATTAAAGAAAAAATTGGTTGGAAACCTAAATTTAAAGACTTTAAAGAAGGTCTTGATGATATATTTAATACGTTTTAATATGTTTTTTGAAACTTATAAATAGTAAATTATTGCAAAATTAGATGAAAACTTTAATGCAAATTCTACCTTCCCTTGATCTTACTGGGGGTGGTGTTGAAAGAGGAACTTTGGATATTGCCAAAGAGGCAGCAACTAATGAATTTAGATCTGTAATAGTCTCTTCAGGCGGCGATATGGCTGAAAAATATAAACATAAAGGTGTAAAACATTATAACCTGCCAGTTAAAGATAAGGGTGTTTTCAATTTTTTTAGATTAAAAATACTTTTCAAGAGATTATTAGAAAAAGTTAATCCAGATATTGTTCATATAAGAAGTAGATGGCCTGCATTTTGTTTAAATAACTTAGTTAAAAATAAGGGTATTCCTCTAATTACAACTTATCATGGAACTTATAGTGGAAATAATAATCCAATTAAAAAAAAATATAATAAAGTAATGACTGAAAGTGACAAGATTATATCAATATCAGATTTTATTAGTGACCATATAACGACAAATTTTCCAGAATGTAAAAGTAAGATTACACAAATTAATAGAGGAATTGATACTAATTATTTTCACATAAATTCAGTAACTCAGTATAGGAAAGAAAAGGCATTACTAGAACTGGGTATTGATGAAGGAAAACATATAATTTTACTGCCTGGGAGACTAACCGCTTGGAAAGGACATGAGGTTGCAATAAAAGCAGCAGAAATTCTTACTACTAAATATCCACAACTTAATTATGCCATGGTTTTTGTTGGTTCTGAGCAAAATAGAAAAAAATATAAAGAGTTTCTTGATAAGAGAATTAAAAAATTAAATCTTGTTTCAAAAGTACTTCTTGTAGGAACAAAGCTTGACATGCCTGCAGTATATTCTTTGTCAGATATAATTATTTCAACATCAATTCTTCCTGAAGCTTTTGGCAGAGTTTCTGCTGAGGCTTCATCTTTATCTAAACCTATTATTGCTTCAAATCATGGTGGATCAAAAAACATAATTGAAGATAAAAAAACTGGTTGGTTAATTGAACCAAATAATCCATTAGCTCTAGCTAATACAATAGCAAATATAATGAATAAGTCTCAAAAAGAAAAAGATCAAATAGGCAAAAGAGCAAGAGATAAAATAGTAAAAAACTTTAGTTTAAATCAAATGTTAGATAAAACATTAACTTTGTATAATGAGACTATTGAAGAAAAAAAAAATATTAATTATTAAATTTGGAGGTCTTGGAGATTTTATTCTTTCCTTATCTGCAATTGAATCTATAAAAAAACATCACAAAAAAGATGATATCATTTTAATCACAGAAGAACCGTATAAGGAAATTGCGCTTAAGAGTAATTACTTTAAAGAAATAATTCTGATAAAAAGATCTTATTTTTATTTTTTAGACAAAGTTTTAATAAAAAAAGAATTAAAAAATAAAAAAATTGATAAAGTTTATGACCTTCAAACTTCACGAAGAAGTTCAAGCTACTTTTCAATTTTTAGAGGAAATGGGGTAGAGTGGTCAGGGATTGCAAAAGGTTCTTCGTTTGAGCATACTAATCCTTTAAGAGATAAAATGCATACGATTGAAAGACAGAAAGAACAACTTTTAATTGCAAATATAAGCATGACAAAAAATAAAAATTATTCATGGCTTTTTAATGGCAAGTATGATTTTAAAATACCAAAGCCCTATGGAGTTATTGTCCCTGGAGGTGCTGCAAAGAGAAAGTATAAACGAATTCCGATAAAGATTTTTGAGAATATAATTGAAGTTTTAGAGGAAAAAAATATCATTCCCGTTTTAATTGGAACTATTGACGAATTAATAGTTTGTAAAAATATTAAAAAAAAGTTTCCAAATTTGATTAATCTTTGTTGCAACACCTCAATTCTTGAACTAGCTTTTTTACTAAAAGAATCTAATGTTATTATTGGAAATGATACTGGACCAATGCATCTTGGATCTTTGAGTGGAACTAAAACTTTAGTTTTTTTTACAAAATTTACTGATTCTAAATTGTGTGGACCAAGAGGTAAAGACGTTCAAACATTGACTTATAAGGGAAACCAAATCGAGTTTCTTAAAAAAGTTAAATTTTTTTTAAATTCTTTTTAGTTAAAATATGATAGTTATTTCCTTTTTAATAATATAATAATTAAAAATTAGTTTTATGAAAAAAGATATAAAGATTTCTTTTCCAGATGGCGAAACTAGGAATTACAATAAAGGTGTCTCTGGATATGAAATTGCTGAAAGTATTTCGAAATCTTTGGCCAAAAAAGCAATTGCAGTAACTATTGATGGTTTTCAAAAAGATTTATCTGACAAATTGAATTCAGATTGTTCAATAAAAATTATAACTATTAATTCTGATGATGGACTTGAAATAATGAGGCATACTCTCACTGCTCAGGTTCTTGCAAGGTCGATTAAAAGTTTATATCCGAAAGCAAAATTAGCAATAGGACCAACAATAGAGAATGGATTTTATTATGATGTTTTATTTGAAAAACCAATATCGATAGATGATTTCCCAAAAATTGAAGAGGAAATGAGAAAAATTATTTCCAAAGGAGAGTCGATACAAAAATCATTATATTCTAAGAGTGAATCAATTGCATTATTTGAAGATAAAAAAGAAAAATACAAAGTTGATATAATAAAAAATTCTAATCAAGATGATAATTTTCAAATTTATAAACAAGGTAATTCCGGATTTATAGATTTGTGTCATGGACCTCATTTACCAAATTTAAAATTTATTGGAGCTTTTAAATTGACTAAATTAGCAGGGGCTTATTGGAAGGGAGACTCTAATAACGAAATGCTTCAAAGGATTTATGGAACTGCATGGAATAATAACAATGAATTAGAGACTTATTTGAAAATGTTAGAGGAAGCTGAAAAAAGAGATCACAGAAAACTTGGAAAAGAAATGGATC
>MDTB01171787.1_pt1 | contig 84369 bp, 87 predicted proteins | sample 811161 | NCBI WGS metagenome assembly MDTB01 (sample SAMN05326650, study PRJNA326480) | marine metagenome | isolation source: seawater | place: Mediterranean Sea | collected 2009
ATAAGATTGAACTATTGGATGTTGATTATCGGGTATTATAATTTTTTTTGGGTTTGCAGCATATATCCAAAAGTTTTTATTTTTTAAATTTATTTTTTTTTTAAAAAATAGTAATTTTTCATTATTTAGTTTTATTCTACAATACGACTTTTCTCTTTTATCTAGTTTTATAATACCTTTAATAGATAACGGATAATATACAGCATTAAGTTGAGCGTTCTTTTTCTTTGAAACTGTTAAAAAAGTAATTTTATACCTATTGCTCCTGTGGCCCCACTCACGTTTAAAATCTTTAACTATTATCGGTTTAACGTTCTTAGCACTTTTATTAGTTCGCATTCTTGATTCTTTTTCCATTAAACTACCATAACCAATTATATAATTTTTTGATCCAGGAACTGGAATCTGATTACATTCATTAGCAGATAAATGTCCGCAAAATATAAAAAATGAAATAATTATGTATATTTTTTTCATTTTAACTCTTTTAATTTAACGAAGTTATGTTTTGCATTAATTATTATATAGCAATTAAAAATTTTTTGGTAATTCTTTAGTAAATTTTTGGTTACTCTTTCGTAATACGATATAAACTCTTTGATTCTGATAGACGACATTCTATATTTTTTAGGTATCTGCATCTCTTGCTTTTTTCTCCAATAAAATACTTTATTAAAACTAGGCACCTTTAAAAAAATTGAAAAATCAGCTTTTTTAAAAATTTTCAAATAATAAATTTGACTAAAAATATTAATATTTTTTCTCCAAATACCACTTTTATCGAGACGCTTCTCAAGAACATTAATAGGTTTATTTAAACTTTTATTTATCTCGCCTCTATACCCATTACACCAACCTTCTAATAATAAGAAATCACATGGAAATTTTAATAAATTTTTTCTTTTTTTTTCTATATCGTCTTTTGCCTTCGAAAAAAGAGGGATACTGAGGTTTGCCTTTTTTCCAGATTTAAATAATTTAATAACCTTTTCTATATTTTTTATATTGTGAGTACCTGGAACTCCTCTTGTTTTAAACAATTGACTACTTTTATCACTTAAAATTTTCCTATCCTTTTTTGATAAATAAAAGTCATCAATAGATAGACTTAATACTTTATGACTTTTAGATAACTTATCTTTGAGATTTTTAGTTAATGTGGTTTTTCCAGATCCTTGTGCACCTGACAAAACTATAAATACTTTTTGTTTCTTTTTTTTTATATGCAATAATCTGACGCATATTTTGCTTACGATATTGTTGTATTGTTTATTAAACATAATAAATAATTAAAAGCATTTTAAGATAACCTAAGTAAATGAAAGTTCCAATTATAAATCATCCTGATTATGTTGCTCAAATAGGTGATGATCATAGATTTCCGATTAAGAAATTCGGAGAACTGATTAAGCTTCTTAAAAAAGATGGTATCGCAAATGAAAAAAACATATTTGAACCAAAAGAGGTATCTTTAAATACCCTTCACAGAGCACACAGTCAGTATTATGTTGAAAAAATTCTAAAATTAAAATTGTCCAAAGATGAAATAAGAAAGTTAGGATTTCCATTGGTTCCTAGTGTAAGAAGAAGATCACTTGTTGCAACCGGTGGTACAGTACTTGCATCTAAATTAGCATTAGAATATTCTCTAGCGTGCAATACAGCGGGTGGATCGCATCATGCATTTGCAGGACAAGGGAATGGTTATTGTGTCTTCAATGACGTAGCTGTTGCAGCTTTATATTTAAAAAATAAATTTAATCTAAAAAATATTCTCATTTTTGACTTAGATGTCCATCAAGGAGATGGAACAGCTAAAATTTTGGAAAAATATGACGATATTTATACAGTCAGCATACATTCAAAAAAAAATTATCCTTTGAAAAAACAAAAAAGCAATCTTGATATCGAAATTGAGAACAATATTGAGGATAATGAATATTTGGAAATTATAAAAAATGCTCTCATGACTATTAATAGGAAGAAATTTGACTTCGTTTTTTACGTTGCTGGAGTTGACATTCATATTGATGATCGTATTGGCAAAATGAATATTTCAACCGAAGGAGTAAAAAAAAGAGAGGATTTAGTAATTAATAATTTTGTAAAAAACAAAATTCCTCTTTGCGGAGTTTTGGGAGGTGGATATAACAAATCATTCGATACACTAGTTTTACTTCATTCTTTTCTTCACAGAACTTGTGATATGTTAATTAAATGAGAAATAGATTATTTTAAGTAATTCTTAAGATCTTCATATGTTCCAATTAATTTATCATCCAGAATAATTTGAGGAACAGTTTTTGCTCCTGGGACAGCTTCTAAAAACTGTTCCATTGTCCATTCCTTACCAATCATCCTTTCTTCAAACTCTATATTTTTTGATTTTAGCAATGTTTTCGCTGCTTCACAAAAACCACAAGGAACTTTAGACCAAACAATATTTTTCATAACTTTTATATTACCTTAAAAATTGATTTAAAAATATTTATATATTGATTAATTAAAATTTTATGAGATTATTAATTATGGGGTCAGAACTTCAAAAAACTGCAAAAAAATTAGCGAACGCCTTTAAACATGGAAAATTAATTAAGCCAATTAATAGAAAATTTTGTGATAGCTCAAAACAAGCTAACATTTTGAGAAGCCTATGTGAGGAACAAATTAAATCTGAAATTATTGGGTTTAAAGCTGGAGGAACAGGCAAAGCAATGTTGAAAAAGTGGGGTGAGAAAGAACCGTTTTATGCATCTATCTATAAAAGAAATTTTAGAAAATCCAACTCAACAATCAAAATTAATAAATATAATTTAGGTATTGAGCTTGAAGTATTTTTTTATTTAAACAAAAATATACTATTATCTAAAAAAAAAATTTCAGAAAAAAATATTACAAAATATTTAATATCGATGGGACCTTGTATTGAAGTAGTTGGATACAGACAAAAGAAAAAAGGTTTAAAAACTTTAGGTGATTTAATAAGCGATTTTGGGGCTAATATAAGCTTTATAAATGGTTCAAAAAAAAAATATAAAAAAATCAATTTTAAAAATCTAAAAACAGAATTAACTCATGTTAAATCAGGTAAGACAATTATAGGAAATACTAAATCTGTTTATGATAGTCCAATAAAGTCACTTATATGGCTGTTAAATAAAGTTAGGAAAAATAAGCAATTAAACAAAAATTTTTATGTTTTTACTGGCTCTACTGTAGGTGTTGTACCAATTAAGAAAAAAGGTTTGTTTGAAGGCAATATTGAAAAGATTGGTAAAGTTAAAGCAAAAATAATATGATTATAAGGATTTTTGAAGTTTCCTTTCATTATCAAACATTGTCGCTAATCTTTCAATAATAAAGTCAGAAGCATCGAAAATATCTTTTGGCGAAAATCTTTTTACATTACCTAAGTCTGTTTTGTCTTCTATGGATATAGGATTAGATAATCTATCAATAGGTGTTTCTCCATTAATGAACAAAAGTATTAAATAATCCTTATCTGTTGGAGCATCTGCATTTTTAATAAAACATTCTCCATTTTCTGCAATATTATCTACAAATCTAAGAGGAGACCTTTTTCTAGCTAAATACCTTTTGTTAATTTGAAATACAATTGATTTCATATTTCTTGAATATCTATCTAGTCTTTCTTCAACTTTCTTTTTGATCTCATTTTCTGCTTTTTGTTGATCAAGTATTTCCCTTGCTTCTTCTCTAGATTTTTTTCGTACTTCCAGTTCTTCGAGCTGTTGATCACGTAATTTTTGTTTATAAGTTTTATATTTATCTCTGATAATTTTGAATCTGTCGCCTATTTTCCATAAATGATCTTTTTGTTGAAATATCTTGGATCTTTCTTCTTTTTTTATTTCACGCAAAAGTATTTCTCTTCTGTTTAAAACCTCTTTTTGTTTTTTTTCTAGAAATTTACTTTCTTTGAGTCGAAGTTTTTCAATTTTTTTTAATCTGATCAGGACTAACTTGATATTAATTTTTTCAAAAAAAATCTTAGTTTTTTATGATTAGTTTGTTAAAGACATAATCTAAATTAGATTTTAAATATTCAGTAATTTTTATTTTTTTTTTCTTTTTTTTTATTAAAAATCGCTTACTTTTCTTTTTGGATGATTTTTTAAGTTGTTTAGATTTAATTTTTTTTTTCTTTATTTTTTTTTTCTTTTTTTTGACCATAAATTAATTATAATAAAAACGTGAATATTCTTATCATACAAAATAGACCAGGAATAGGCGATCAATGCTTGTATTTAAAATATTTTCACGAGATATCGCAAAATTTAAATACTAAAATCACTTTGTTAACTAGAAAAAGAAGTTCAGCAAAAGTTTTCTTAAAAGATGATAATCATTTGAAAGAAATTAAGTATTTTGAAGAACTAAATAATAGTAAAATACAACTCTACAAATGGATTTCGGAAAATAATTTTCATAAAACCTTTATTTTTCATTATGGATTAAAATTTCCATTTATCGCTAAAATAGCAGGTTCAAAAGAAGTAAGGTTTTACGGTATAATTAAGAAAAAAACTAATATAGTAACGGATGGTTACAACTTTACGCTTAACTGTCTGAATAAATCCCAATTAGATAATCAGTTTAAATTTGTCGACGAAATCCCGAAGACGAAAAATAATGACCTGATAATTGGTATCGGTGGTAGTGGTTATCAAAAAAAATGGAGTGTCGTGAAATACATTAATCTTATTAATTCACTTTATAAATTATCGAAATTTCGTCTTATTTTAGCTGGAGGTATTAGAGAGAGAGTAGACGCAGAAGAAATAAGGAGAGGTGTCATAGTTAAAGATATTATATCTTTATGCGACTTAGACTTATCAAACTGTTTAAAATATATAAAAAAAAGCAAATTATACATAGGAAATGATACAGGTTTTATGCATTTATCTGCTGGTTACGGATTGAAAAGTTTTGGCATATTCGGTGATACACCCGATTCATATGCTTCTTATACAAAAAAAATATTTCCAATAATACCAGAAGGATATAAATTTGTTACACACAATAGTAAAGCTATGGACAAAATTCACGAGAATTATGTTATGAGAATAGTGAAGAGTGAATTCGTAAACCTTTTTAAATAAAAATTTTCATAAGATTAAAATAATTAAAATAATCGGAATTAAAATAATTAAACCAATTATTTTGTTTTTTATAAAAAAATAATCTATTATACCAATAATAAGTTTAGTAATTTTCATTGATGAATTTTCAATAGTATATCTCTGGCACGATTAATCTTGCTTGCCTCCTCAGTGCTACCCTGCATATCAGGATGTGTTTTTTTAATCAGTCTTCTATGTGCTTCAATTATATCTTTTTTTGTACAATTACGAGATAATCCTAAAATAGAATATGCAGTATTAACTTCTTTATAAGAATTTCTGAAATTCTGATTTGGTCTAGTTCTAGTATAAAATAAAATTGTTGATAAGAGCCTGTACAAGTAAATAATATTAAAAACATTTAATAATCGCTTCTTTATAGCTCCTGAAAGGATGGCAAAAAATGGTAGTGACAATAAATATTTACCAGCTACAAATAAACCCACAATTATTGCTATTGCGGTTATAATTGTACTTAGTCTAAAAAAAGTTGAAAAGGTCTCACTTTTGGCATTAGCCATAAGCCATAGAAATCCGTATATTAAAGCGAAAAATAAAAAACCAAAAATAATAAAATTCATAAGAAATGAAGATACCTAAACTTGAAAAAAAAAGAAATGTAACAAATTTGCATGGATATGAACTCGTCGATGATTACTCATGGGTACATCAAAAAAATATTTTAGAGGTTTTAACTGATAAAAATAAGCTTTTACCCGAAGTGAAGAATTATCTTGAAAACGAAAATAAATATACAGCTTTCAAATTAAAAGATACTGCAAAAACACAAGATATATTATTTAAGGAAATTAAAGGTAGGATAAAACTTGATGATGAAAGCTTAAAATTCAAAGATAAAGATTATACTTATTGGTCAAAATATGAGAAAGGAAATAATTACGCTAACTATCTAAGGCAAAAACACTCGAATAAGAAAATAGAGATTTATTGGAATGGTGATGAGGAGGCGAAAGGAAAACCTTTTTTTAATTTAGGTGACTTAGAAGTTTCAGATGATGATAAACTGTTAGCATTTTCTATTGATGATAAAGGTAGCGAACTTTATAAAATAAAAATAAGAAATTTGAGTGATAATAAAGATCTCAAAGATGAAATTTACCATACATCAGGATCGATTACCTGGTCATACGACTCTAAATATATTTTTTATTCTAAAAGGGATAATAACCATAGGCCTAGACAAATATTTAGACATAAAATTGGAACAAACGAAAAAGAAGATCTGCTGATATATGAAGAAAAAGATAAATCTTTTTCATGTTCAATTAATAGTTCATCTGACGAAAAATATTATTTTATTTCCACGTCAGATCATACAACATCTGAAGTGCTATTTTTTTCAAAAGATGAAAAAATTCCAAATCCAAAAATAATTCGAGAAAGACAAAGAGATATTTTATACTCCGTCAATTCTTGGAATGATGAATTAATTATTAGAACTAATCTAAATGCTTTAGATTTTAAAATATGTAAGTCTCAACATTCAGATCCAGGAAGTTGGATTGATTACATACCAGCAAAAAAACAAACAATAATTGGGGGTTGTACTTTCCTTGATAAATGGATGATAAGGTCTGAAATAAAAGATGCCTTAGCTAGAATTTTTGTAAGAAATTTAAAAACAGAAAAAGAAGATGAATTATTAATTACCGATGAGGTTGTGATTAGTCCAAGTATCTCTTTATCTCAGAAAGATAAAAATACAGATAATATATACATAGGTTATGAATCTCCTAAAACTCCCTCAAGAACATATCTATATAATATATCAACTCAAGAAAAAAAACTCGTCAAGGAAAAAACAATACCTTCAGGCCACAACCCGGATGAGTATATTGTGGAAAGAATAAATGCTAAATCTAGAGATAATAAAGATATACCATTAACTATAACTTATCATAAGAAAACCCGTTTAAATGGTGAGGCTAAATTATTATTATACGGTTATGGTAGTTATGGATCTTCAATGTACCCTGCCTTTTCATCAACAAACCTAAGTCTAATTAATAGAGGTATCATTTGGGTTGCAGCGCATATTAGAGGAGGTTCAGAAAGAGGTATGTCATGGTGGTTAGATGGTAAAATGATGAATAAAAAGAACACTTTCAATGATTATATAGACTCAGCAGAATTTTTGATAAAAAAAAAATATACTGGTGAAGGTAATATTATTGGTTATGGTGGCTCTGCCGGTGGTTTACTAATGGGCGCAGTAGTAAATGAAAAGCCAAACTTGTTTTTAGGTATGATACTAGCTGTACCATTTGTAGATTCACTAACAACTAATCTCGATCATTCCTTACCTCTAACCGCTGGAGAATTTTTTGAATTTGGAAACGCAAAGGAAAATAAAAAACATTTTGAATATATACTTTCTTATACTCCGTATCATAATATAAAAAAACAAGACTATCCAAATATGTTAATTACTACATCTTTAAACGATAGTAGAGTGTTATTCGATGAACCACTCAAGTTTACTGCTAAGCTAAGAGATTTTAAAACCGATCAGAATCTTCTCCTACTAAAAACTGAAATGGAAGCAGGACATGGTGGAAAATCAGGAAGGGACGCAAGTATTAAAGAAATAGCATTCGATTACTCTTTCATTCTAAAAATTTGTAATTTGTTGAACACTTGAAAAAAATAAAATAATAACTAAATAAATTATTGAAGATTGCCTTATGGGATCTTCTGAATTACTTGCTTATGTAAAGGAGGAAAATATGAATAAGAATGCTTTATCTATATTTAATCAATTACGGCCGGTTTCGGTTGGATTTGATAACATGTTTGATCATTTTGAAAAAATGTTTGAGGATGATTATTTTGACACTCCAACTGTAAATTATCCACCATACAATATCGTTAAAACAGGTGAAAACAAATACGATGTTGAAGTAGCTTTAGCTGGATATAATAAAAAAGATATCAATATCGAATATGCTGATAATCTTTTAACTATTAAATCACTAAATAATAAATCTTTAAAAAAAGATACAGATAATGGTGTATTACACAAAGGTATATCAAAAAGGTTTTTTAGCAAAACCTTCACAATTGCTGACGATACTGAAGTGAAAAGTGCGGTATTAAAAGATGGACTTTTAAAAGTATCTCTGGAAAGAATAATTCCAGAAGTGAAAAAACCGAAAATAATCGAAATACAGTAAAATATAATTAAAATAGAGGCGGTTCACCGCCTCTATTTATTTAATTTTTATTTGAATTTTATTCCAAAAAATTTTTTCTAATTTGAAATTATTTAATCTATTTATTTCCTGTATTCCTGTAGGTGAAGTGATGTTTATTTCCGTTAAATAATTACCGATAATGTCAATACCTGCGAAGAAAATATCATTTTTCTTCAGAAATTTAGATACTGCACTTATAATTTTTTTATCTCTAAAAACTAAACCAGTTTTTTTTGCGATACCACCTGCATGAAAATTTGCTTTAATTGAATTCTTTTTTGGAATTCTTGCTACACTTCCTTCATAATTACTATTAATAAAAATAATTCTCCTGTCACCAAACTTTATATCTTTTATAAATTTTTGACATATCAGTGGGTATTTGTATTTCTTTAAGGTAGTATTTATTATTCTTTTGCTTTCACAAATATTATTAGAGATTTTTTGAATACCTTCTCCACCATTTCCATAAAGAGGTTTAATTATTGAAATTTTATTTTTTCTATGAAATTTTAATATATTTTGAATATCTGAAGATACAAGCGTGTTAATAATATATTTTTTAAATTCAAACATTGAAAGTTTTTCTGGATGATTTCTTATTGAGCTCGGATTATTAACAATTAAAACTTTTTTATTTAATTTTTCTAAAAAATAAGTTGAGGTTATATAATTCAAATCAAATGGTGGGTCTTGCCTAATTAGAATAACATTAAAGTTTTCAAGATCTATACTTTGTTTATTACTTTTTTTAAATAAATATTTCGTTCCCTTTTTTTCAATTTTAAAAAAATAACCAAAAGCTTTAACTTTATTATTTTCAAGAAACAAATCTTTAGGTTGATAGTGAAATAATTTAAAGCCTCTGTAATACGCTTCTACCATAAGCATTAAAGTGCTATCAGTCTTTTGACTAATTTTGTTCAAAGGGTCCATTTGGAATGCTACTTTAAAAGGCTTCATTTTTTATTAAATTATTTAAATTATTGTTATATTGTTTTTTAAATCTTAAAACCAATTTCTCGGATGGAGTTTGGGATTTAGTGATAATATTTTCAATTTCACTTAAGAAACAACTTTCGTCTTCGTTATTAGAATTAAGTATATTTCTTGTTTCCAATCCTTTTCTAGATAACCTCAAAAAATATTCAGCATGTGTTCTGATACTTTTTTTATCTAATTCTGTTTTAAATCCTCTCAAAGCAACCTCATGATAAGCTTTATTAACTTCATTAAAATTCCAATACTTTACATACTCTAATGCTTCATCTAAAACAGAGGTGTCATATAATAATCCAGTCCAAAATGCAGGTATAGAACATATTCCAGACCATGAACAAGAATCCGCAGATCGAATTTCTAAATATTGTTTTAGTCTAACTTCAGTAAATATTGTTGATAGATGATTTTTCCAGTCATCCAAAGTTGCTTCATATTTTACTAATTTTTTTTCGTTATTATATAAAAATTTTTTAAAACTTAATCCTTTACAATCTATTATTTCCTTTTCTCTTTGTATAAAATACATTGGTACATCTAAAGCAAAATCACAATATTTCTCAAAAGAATTTTCTTCAAAAAAGAAAGGGACTAAGCCAGATCTATTTTTATCAGTATCTTGCCATATGTAAGATCTGTTAGACAAAAATTTATTTAATTTTTTATCTCTAAATGGAGAGTTTGAAAATAACGTAGCTGCTATAGGGACTAAACAACTTGCTACTTTACACTTTTTTTTAAAATCTTCCTCTGAAGAATAATCTACATTAATTTGAGTAGCCGCGGTTCTATGCATCATATCTAAACCTAATGATCCTACATTGGGCATATAATCTCTCATAATTTGATATCTTTTTTTTTCTAATTTTGGAACTTCTTCAATTTTAGCATTTGGTATAAAGCCAATGCCAATTATTCCAACACCGATCGAAGTACAAATATTTTTGAGCTCTTTTAAATAAGAATTTACTTCGATACAGGTCTGATGAATATTAGACTGCGTATCTCCAGACAACTCTATTTGATAACCTGGTTCAAAGGTAATATTTAAATTATCCTTATTAAAACCAATAGTAACTCCTTGTTCTTCTACAACATTCCAATTATTAGATTTTAATTTTTCAAAAATACTTTGTAAATTTGGTTCTGGTCCATTGATATTTACAGGTTTGCATGTTTTTAAATTAAAGAGAAACTTTTCATGCTCTGTTCCAATCATCATATTTTCGGGCCTTTTACAGCCAGAATTAAAAAAATTAATTAAATCAGTTTTGTCAATTTTCATCTTTTTCAACTTATACCAGAATTTTATTTTAAGTTTTAAATTTAATCCACATCTAAAATTGTTTTAAGTTTAAAATATAAGAATCAATAACTATAAAGTCTCTAAATAAGGAGATTTATGTTCGAAAAATATTTTAAATTTAAACAAAACAAAACCAATCTAAAAACAGAAGTTACAGCGGGTATTACTACCTTTTTGACTATGGCTTATATAATGTTTTTAAATCCCATTATACTGAGTGATGGTGGATTTGATTTTGGAGGTGTTTATACTGCCACCATTTTAGCCTCAGCAATTGCTTGCTTTATAATGGCCGCATATGGAAAAACTTGGCCAGTTGGTTTAGCTCCTGGGATGGGTTTAAATGCTTTTATTGCTTACGGTGTTTGTAAAGGGATGGGTTATACTCCAGATCAAGCATTAGGTGCAGTACTTGTAGCGGGTATTGCCTTTTTATTAATTTCTCTAACACCTTTAAGAGCATGGATAATTAATTCGATTCCAAAGAGTTTAAAGTTGGGTATTGGTGCAGGTATAGGATTATTTTTAGCTATTATTGGTTTGCAAATTATGGGTGTGTCAGCAGACCACCCCGTAACATTAGTTACGCTTGGCAATTTAAAAGATCCGATTGTTTTATTGGCGTGCTTAGCATTTGTGACGATGATCGTTTTAGAAAAACTTAAAATCAAAGGTAATATTATAATAGGTATATTGGCATTTAGTATAATAGCTTGGGTTTTAGGATTAGCTAAATTTAATGGAATAGCTGGGTCTATACCTCCGATGACACATCTTTTAACTTTTGATTTAGGTGCAGCTTTATCAGCAGGCATGGTTACTGTAGTGTTTACACTTTTTTTTGTAGACTTTTTTGATACAGCTGGAACATTAACCTCTGTGGCTAACGTAGCTGGAAAAGTAGACTCTAAAGGTAAGGTAAAAGATATCGAGAAAGCAATGTTATCTGACAGTGTTGGAACAGTTGCAGGCTCAATGTTAGGAACTACAACAGTTACGAGTTATATAGAGTCAGGCTCAGGTATTAAAGCAGGCGGAAGAACAGGTATGACTTCGTTAGTAATAGGAGTTTTATTTCTTTCATGTCTATTTTTTGCTCCACTTGCTACATCACTGCCTAAACAAATTGATGGTGCAGCTTTAGTATATGTTGCAGTATTATTTGTTAGAAACATTGTAGATATTGAGTGGAATGATATTGCTGAATCAGCGCCAGCAGTCTTAGCTATGATTACGATGCCTTTAACATACAGCATCAGTCATGGTATTGCGTTAGCATTCATTTCTTACGCAGCAATCAAAATTTTAACTGGAAAATCTGCAGGAGTAAATCCTGCGATATGGTTAGTTGCTGTTTTAAGTGTATTAAGCTTCGCAGTTTAAAAATTTGATTAAAGGCACTACAAGTTTTATGTGGTGCCTTTTTTTATGTCTTCAATTCTGATTTCTTCATATCTTTCAAATGGTTGGACGATCCAAGGATTAGTATTAAGCTTTTTGGCACAAAAATCAGGCTCAAAAGTAGAATGTTTTTTTTTCCATAAAACTGCAGTTTTTATTTCATTAATATTATCTTTAATTGGATCATATTTTTTAAGCCAATTGATGCTTTCAGTTAATGTTACCCCTGTATCAGATAAATCATCACATAAAAGAATATTACCACCTAAGTTTTTTGCAGTTGAACTCAATTCCCTTGAAAATATTATATCTCCTTGATTATCCTCAATGCTTTTTCCAGTGTATGACTCAACAGCTAAATATGCACATTTAATTTTGAATATTCTACTTAAAACATCTATTATAGGAGCCCCACCTCTCATAATACCAATTAACAAATCAACTTTAAAACCACTATTATGAATTTTGACTGCTAGTTCTTCAACGGTCTTGTTGTATTCATCCCAGCTTATAATAAGTTTTTCTGCCATAAAACACTCTAATACTTTACTGGAACTGGATCAATACTTCGCCATAAATACCAAGTTGCAACAGTACAATATGGGCTCCATTTTCGCTTGAAATAATTTAATTGGTCAGAGCTCGGTGGGTATTTTGTTTTGTAATGTATTGATATTGCTCTTAATAATCCAATATCCTGAATAGGAAAGATATCTGGTCTTAATTGATTGAAAAATAAGAACATTTCTGCAGTCCATTTTCCCACTCCTTTAATCGTAGACAAGTATTTAATTGCTTCTTCATCATTTAATTGTTTTAATTTTTTGATACAAATTGATTTATCAATAAATTTCTTTGTTATAATTCTTATATACTCTATTTTTTGCCTAGATAATCCACATGAAGATAATTGTCTTTTACTTAGTTTGCTAATTTTTAACGGTCTAATTTTCCTCGCTTTTTTCTCAAGTTTTTTCCAAACTGAATTTGCTGCTGCAACTGATATCTGCTGACCAACTATAGATTTTAGAAGTGAATAATACGCATCATCTCTTGAAACTAGAGATCCTTTATATTTTGAAATAAGTTTTGCCAAAGTTTTATCTTTTTTTGATAAATACTTTTTAGCTTTATTCCAATATGAAGGTTTTGCCATTAAACTTGTCTTAAAGGCGTTGTTTTGATTTTTCTAATAGCTTCTCTTCTAATGATTATAGCAGTACTTGTAACAATGAGTAACGATCCAGATAAAGTATATAAGGATGGAATTTCATTAAAAATAAAAATACCTGATATTGTTGCAAAAATTAAGCTTAAATACTTAATTGGCGTAACTTTTGAAACTTCAGCGTTTCTAATTGATTTTGTTAAAAATATATTTCCTAAAGAACCCGATATACCAATTAAAACTAAAAACACAAGATCCTTTTGTTTGATAGTCTCCCACTCAAAAAAGCAACTTATTGAACCTATAAATATTAATACAATAGTAAAATATAAAGCGATTAAATAATCTGGCTCAGTAGATGAAAGTTTTTTGATAGCTATAGATATAACGCCAAATCCAATACAAAATAATATTGGATATATAGCATAAAAAGAAAACAAATCTGTTCCTGGTTTTAAAATTATAATCACACCAATAAGTCCTATGATAATAGCTATCCATCTAAAAATTCTCACATTTTCATTTAGAAAGATTATTGAGAAAACGGTTGCAAATACCGGTCCAGCAAAACTAATAGCAATTGCATCTGCAATAGGCAAATATTTTAAACCTAAAAATAAAAAAATCATCGCAAGTGCACCTGCAATTGCCCTAATAGAATGTAATTTAATTTTCGATGTATAAAATAGATTTTTGTATCGATTTTTTGGTATAATAAAGAATATAGGTATCAAACCAAAAATACCTCTAAAAAGTACTAGCTGAAATGTTGGATAAGAAGCAGACAAAAACTTAACTAGTATATCCATTGTTGAAAAGCAGATAACACTCAAAAACATGAATATAATACCTTGTTGATTTTCAGTGAGCATATGATTTATTATAATACTTAAAAACTAAAATTGAAATGAGCTTAGTAGATACAAACTGGTTATACACAAACCTTAATAAAGAAGATTTAAAGATTTTAGATTGTAGCTGGTATTTGCCTAATCTTGGGAAAAGTGGAAATGAAGAATATTTAAAAGAACGAATACCAAATTCAATTTATTTTGATATCGATGAATTTTCTGATCCAAATTGTCCCTATCCCCATACACTTTTAAATGACGAAAAATTTAGCCAGAAAATTGGAAAACTAGGGATAGAGAATAGTAACCATTTAATAGTTTATGATGCATTTGGTATTTTTTCATCATCACGTGCATGGTGGATGTTTAAAACATATGGACATAAAAATGTTTCAATCCTAAATGGAGGTTTAAAGAAATGGAAACAAAATAATTTTCCCTTAGAAAAAGGTAATCCAAAGTCTAGAGTATCAACTTTTTATAAATCAAACCTAACAAAAAAAAATATTATTAACTACGATAAAGTAAAGAAAAATATAAGTGAAAAAAAATTTGTTTTAGTGGATGCCAGACCAAGTGGAAGATTTGACGGTACAAGTCCTGAACCACGCAAAGAAATAAAAAGCGGAGCAATACCAAATAGCGTTAATATTCCTTATACTGATCTTGTTGATCAAGCATCAGGGTGTTACAAAAAAAAAGATGAACTGAAAAAAATCTTCTCACAACATAAAATTGATGAAAATACTAATGTTGTATTTTCATGTGGATCTGGTGTTACAGCTTGTCTAATTGGAAAGGCTTATGAAATTGTAACTGGTAAAGAATTCAAAATTTTTGATGGTTCATGGACAGAATGGGCAATCAGAGAGGGTTTGGTAAAAAAATAATAATTTTTAAGACAATTTAACGTGTTTTAAATATTTAAGTATTCAATTACACGTTGAAATGTTAAAATCAAAAAATGAAAACTAAAACAAAATTTATTGCAATTCTTTCTATTATCATTTTTGTAATTACTTCAATAATTGTGGGTAGAGCGGTTATGTCAAACATAATCTCAAAAAAAATTAAGGAAGCGCGAGCAAAACCAGTTGGAATAGTAGCCACAAAGGTAAGCAAGGCAAATTTTTTTGATAAATTAGAAACTTTCGGGACAGTAATCGCAAATAGAACTTACTCAATAAGAATTAAAAAAAACGAACTAATTAAACTTATTGATTTAAATAATTATAAATATATCAAAAAGGGCACTACAATTGCTGTGTTAACATCTGGAAAAGTAATTGCTCCTTTTGACGGTAAAATTGGTAAACGAGAAATTACTCCTGGAATTTTGGGTGGTGATCAAACTATAATTGCAACATTAGATGATATCAAAATACTAAAAGTAGATATTAAAGTACCAGAAAATTATATCAAAATTTTAAAAAGAAACTTAAAGGTTGAGGCTACAACTTCTGCATTTAATGAAAAGTTTTTTGGTAGAATTGAAACAATTAGCTCTAGAGTTGATCCAACTACTAGATCAATTCTAGTACAAGCAAAAATAGACAATAAAAATCAAAAATTAATTCCTGGTATGTTAATTAACATAAATTTAATTTTTAATGAAACACAATCCTTGGGTGTTCCAGAGCAAGCATTGATTATTCAAAGCACAGATAAATTTGTTTATAAAATTATTAATGATAAAATTATCCGAACAAAAGTAAAAATAGGCAAAAGGAATTATGGGAAAATAGAAATCTTAGATGGATTAAATGAGGGAGATATAATTTTAGCAGAAGGTACAAATAAAGTGCGAACAGGTTCAAAAATAAAAATTAACAAATTCCAATAATGTTTTTAACAGAACTTTCAATTAAAAGACCAGTAATTGCAACTGTGATGAGTTTAGTATTAGTCTTATTCGGAATTTTCACTTTCAATAAGATACCATTACGCGAGCTACCAGATATAGATACAGCAAAAATTAATATCAGAACCGATTACGATGGAGCGTCTGCAAAAATTATTGATAAACAAATAACTCAAAAAATCGAAGAAAGAATTGGAGGTACTCCAGGGGTCATTTCTATAGACTCCATAAGTGAGGATGGAAGATCATCTATTACACTTGAGTTTAATTTAAGTATAGATTTAGATGTTGCTGCAAATGACGTTAGAGATAGAGTTGCGAGAATTAGTGATGAGTTACCAGATCAAGCTGAACCTCCTCAGGTTTATAAATCTTCGGCTAACAGACGTACTACAATGTGGCTAGCATTCCAAAGTAGTAGAATGTCAGATTTAGAGTTAACAGATTATGCTGATCGATATTTAAAAGATCAATTCGCTAATATTCCAGGGGTAGGGTTAATAAGATTAGGAGGTGAGAGACAATTATCACTAAGGCTTTGGCTAGACCCAGTTGCAATGGCTGCAAGAAATATAACCACTGATGAATTAGAAGATATATTAAAAACTGAAAATGTAGAATTTCCTGCTGGTAAAATTGAATCTAAAGATGTTGATCTAGTGATTAAAGTGCAAAAAGCCTTTAAAAATGTGGAGGACTATAATGAACTAGTTCTTAAAAGAGGTATTGATGGCTCAATTATAAAATTAAAAGATATAGCTCGCGTAGAATTTGGTGCTTTAACAACAAACACTCTTTTCAAAGGTAATGGAAATCAAACAGTTGGAATTGGAATTTATCAACAGTCAACAGCTAATACAATTGAGGTAGCCAAAAGTATAAAAAATAAAGTTGAAAAGATCAGGCCATCCTTACCTCCTGGTTCAGATCTAGCTATATCTTTTGATAGATCAGAATATATTGAGAGTGCGATATTTGAAGTATATAAAACAATTTTAATATCAATCATTCTTGTAATTATTATAATTTACTTATTTTTAGGAAACCTTACTGGTGTAATAATACCTGCTGTTACAATCCCAGTTGGTTTAATTTCAACATTCTTAGCTATATACCTTGCTGGCTTCTCATTAAATTTATTCACACTAATGGCATTAGTGTTGGCAATTGGGATCGTTGTAGATGACGCTATAGTCATGGGTGAAAATATATCTAGAAGAATGGAGATGGGTGAAAATAGATTGATAGCAGCCTATAAAGGATCTAAACAAGTAGCATTTCCAATAATTGCAACTACTGTAGTTTTGGTATCAGTATTTTTACCTTTAATTTTTATTAAAGGTTTAATTGGCAAATTATTTCTAGAAATGGCAGTAACATTGTCATTTGCTGTTTGTATCTCAAGTTTTGTAGCACTTTCATTGTCACCAATGATTGGTTCAAAATATTTAAACGTTAAAAAAAGTAGATCAAATATTGTTAAGAAATTTAATAGTTTTTTTAAACATTTGGAAAGCTTATACTTTGATAGTTTAAAACATGTCATATTAAATGTGAAAGGTATAATCACATTTTTAGTATTTATATTAATAATAACATCCTCACTTTTTTTTATCACAAAAAAAGAATTACTTCCAAAGGAAGATAGAGGTGTTTTTTTTATTATTGTAAAAGCTCCCGAAGGGTCGGGTTTTAATTATACTGCATCTAAAGCCGAAGAAATTGAAAAAATGTTTCTGCCAGAAGTTGGTAAAGGAGAAATAAGAAGACTTCTTTTAAGAGTACCTGGATTTGGTAGAAGTAGTAAACAAGTTAACTCATCGTTTATATTAGTTTTATTAGAAAATTGGAGTGAACGAAAAAGAGATGGTAAAATTATTCTCAGAAATTCATTTCAAAAAATAAGCAAGGTTTCAGGTGTTATTGCATTTCCGGTTATGCCACAGGCGATAAGAGCTGGTGGTGTCGAAAAACCAATTCAATTTGTAATACTTGGAAATACATACGAAGAATTAGAAAAGTGGAAAAATATTGTAAAAACGGAGGCACTAAAAAATCCGAATTTGTTAAGTATTGAGGATGATTATAATTTAAATAAACCTGAGCTTAATATTGAAATTAATAATGAAAAGGCTGCTGATCTCGGAGTTAGCATTCAATCAATTGGTAGATCTATTGAGACAATGTTTGGTTCAAGAAAAGTAACAAAGTTTACTAAACAAGGTAAGGAATATTCAATTGTACTTCAAAGTGATATTAAAAATAGACAAGAGTCATCAAATTTAAATAAAATTTATGTAAGGTCAAATATATCAGGAAAGTTAGTTCCTATATCAAATATTGTGAGTATATCCGAAAAAGCTACCGCACCACTATTAAGTCGATATGATCGGCAGAGAGCTGTAACAATTTCTGCAAGAATTGCGGAAAACTACTCTATGGATGAAGCTTTAAGATTTTTAAATAAAATAGTAAATGATAAACTCCCTGAAGATGCGAGAGTTTCCTATAAAGGTGCATCAGAAGAGTACAAAAAAACAAACTTAGATTTATATATAATTTTTGCTTTGGCTTTAATCACCGCATATTTAGCTATGGCTGCTCAATTTGAGAGTTGGAAACATCCCTTAACTATTATGTTGAGTGTTCCATTCGCGGTCTTTGGTGGTTTGGTTGGTTTACTAGTTGCGGGTAGCTCTCTAAATATTTATAGCCAGATAGGATTAATAATTCTTATTGGGTTATCAGCAAAAAATGGGATCTTAATTGTTGAGTTTGCAAATCAATTACGAGTTTCTGGAAAAAAAATACAAGATGCAGTACTTGAGGCTTCTAAAATTAGATTTAGACCAATATTAATGACATCTTTATCTACTATAGTTGGTGTACTACCTCTTATTTTAGGTAGTGGGCCAGGTGAAGCAAGCAGGATGACTATTGGGGTGGTTATTTTTATGGGAATGATTTTTACTACTTTCTTTACATTGTACATAATTCCCAGCATGTATCTAGTTATTGGAAAAAATACAGATAGAATAGATGCAGTCGAAGTAGAATTGAAAAAACAAATTAAAATATAATATATTTTTTTTGATTTAATTTTCTTTTACATCGATTTAATTGAGACTTGTACCTTTTGGATTGCACACTTACCTGCTTTGCGTAACTGACAACATTGGACTTTTTGTTGTAGTTCTTATAATTTTTCCAGCCCTCATGATAAGCTAAATACTGTCTATAATAATTTTTTTTACTAATTTTTAGTCTTCTATAGGTTTGGTCGACATACCATCCTATAAAATCTGAAGAGTCCTTAAATAATACTCGAGACGCTAAGGTATTTCCTGTAGATCTTTTATACATATCCCAAGTACCAACTACAGCTTGAGAGTAGCCAAATGAACTTGATGGTCTTTTCCATGGAATAACCTTAAAAATCTTCGTTCTATCAGGCTTCGCAAGCCAATCAAATCCGCTTTCCTTCTTTATAATAGCCATTTGCAGTTCGATCGGGGCTCCCCATTTTTTCTCAGTTTTTTTTGCAAATTTATACCATAAGTATTTTTCCGAAAAAATATTACATACATTTACTGTATTTTTTGGAATTGAAGTACAGGAAGAAATAAAAAAAAATATTATATAAATGATAAAATTATTTTTCATTAAAACTTATCAGCTTCATATTTATCTTATAATTATGAAAGGTGGTAATGATATTTGAATTTTACTTTGTTTTCTCCACAGCCATGGGTATTCGAATTGCATAGACCATAATCCTAACTCATTTTTTTTTGCATATAATTCGTCTTTTATAAACTTCACAGAGTATCTTCTATAAGCAAAAGCATATCCAGAACGGACCATATATGAAGATATGCTTTCTCCTTTTAGATAACACTCACCTAGAAACCTTTTGTATCTATCTTTCTTGGTCAACTTACAATCAACCTTAAATCCTCTAATTTTTTTTGTTAATATATCTTTTGACATTTTTCCACAATAAATTTTTTTTTTATTTTTATCGTAACAAATTTGTTTTTTTCCTTTAAAATAACTTTCTGGAGCATCTATACCTTCAAATCTAATTTTAAAATTATTAACTTTTATTGTATCTCCATCTATAACTGTAGGAAAACCTGTAACATTTATTATACTATTCTTTGCAAAGGAGATGGTTGGAATAACTAATAGTATTAAAAGTTTAGTTAAAATCTTCTTTAGCTTGATTGGTAAATTTATCCATTTTTTTTCGAATTTCATCATCAGATATATTAATATTTTTTAAATCTATTTTTATTTTTTTAAAAACATCTTGATCTCCGGCTTCTTGAAAATCTGCTTTTATTACCTCCTGAATATAAATTTTTTTTTGTTCTTCACTATAATTTAAAATTTCTGAAACCCATTCGCCAATATATTTGTTTCTTCTTGACTCAATTTTAAATTTCTTTTCCTCATCCATTACATGTTTTTTTTCAAAGGTTTTTTGTCTTTTATCAAATTCACTCATTGTTTTTAATATAATAGAAGAATATAGATATCGCAACAACTCCACAAACATTCATTAACAAATCTAAATTTTCATAATATCTATTTGGGATGACGAGATGCACAACTTCAAGTATAATACTAAGGAGTATTAAAAATATGAAAATTTTTGTAAATTTTTGAGTATTATAAAAACCTACATACGCAAAAATTGATAACACAAAATAAGCAATAAAGTGACTTAACTTATCGCTCGATGGTGAGGTTGATGCGTCACCTATTAAAATTAAATTTATTAAATTACCTGGAAAAACTGACACTGCTATTAAAAAAAGCAATAGTATGAAAAAAATATATTTAATAACTTTTAGGTATTTTTTGTAATCCAATTTAAAAATTTCCTATTACCCTGCTTGATTTCTAAAAAAAGAACACATGGAGTATCATACGAATGTAATTTTTTAACAATCTTTTCTATTCTTTTAATATTTTTATATACTGTTTTAGCTAATAAAATTACTTCCTTATTTTTATTCAATTTTTTTTTCCACTGAAATATTGATGTAACGTCTTTAATAATGTTTGCGCATGCAACCATTTTGGAACTTACGAGTTTATTTGATATTAAAATAGCTTCTTTATTGTTCTTACATGCTATATATAAAATTACATGATTACTCATTTATAAAAATTTAACATATTAATTAAAATGATTAAATTAATTCTTTTACGTCACGGACAAAGTCAATGGAATCTAGAAAATAGATTTACTGGTTGGTGTGATGCAGATTTAACAGAACAAGGCGTAAGTGAAGCCAAAAAAGCAGGACATCTCATTAAAAAGAAAAATATAATTTTTAATTTTGCATTTACCTCCTTCCAAATGAGAGCAATTAAAACATTATCAAATCTTATGGAAGAACTTGATAAACCAATAAAAAATATAACTAAAGCTTGGCAACTTAATGAAAGACACTATGGTGCTTTACAAGGGCTGAATAAAGCTGAAATGGCAAAAAAACATGGAGAAAAACAAATTATGATATGGAGACGAAGTTATGATACACCTCCTCCTCCATTAGATAATAAAGATCCTAATCATCCAAAAAATATGGAAATTTATTCTTCTATAAATCCAAATAACATTCCAGACACAGAGTCTTTAAAAGATACTTTCGATAGATCAGTACCATATTTTAAGTCTTATGTTGAACCTATTTTGAAATCAGAACAAAATATTTTAATTGCAGCACATGGAAATAGTTTGAGAGCTATTTGTAAATATTTATTTAAAATTTCAGACGAAATGATCGTTAAGTTAGAAATACCAACTGGCAATCCCATTGAAATAGATTTAGATAAAAGTTTAAAAATACTTAATTACTCATATATGGACTCAAAAAGAGCAAAAGAAATATATTTTAATAGATAATTTTTTCTCTTGATAAGTTGTTATAAATTTCAAAGTCAGTTACGTGCAAAAATCTACCATTATGCTTTTCGCCTATAAGTTTTTGCTTACTAATTAAGTCATCCCATATTTCTCTTACTGAAAAAAAAGATTTATCTTTATTCTTAAGAACTTTCTTATTAAGAATTTGACAACCAGTAAAAATATAGTTTTTAGGATTGTTCAATATTAATCCTTGTTCATCTAGGTCAAAATCACATGGCAATCTTTTATCAAAACTTAATTCTTTTGTAGAAAGTAACAAAGCCCCATCTGCCTTCATATCAAAATATTTTTTTTTCATTGTGTTAAAATTTGAAACATATTCCTTTTGCCAGATAGTATCACTATTCATTACTATAAAATTATCTTCAGTAAAAAAATCTTTGGCGTTTACTAAAGCTCCTCCGGTGTCCAGAATTTTTTTTTCATGAAATATTTTAATGTTATTATCAAATTTGTCCACGTAATCAGAAATTTGATTTGCTAAATGATGAGTATTAATAGCGATATTTTTTACCCCAATTTCTTTTAAAAATTTAATCGAGTAACTTAATAAGTGCATATTCGAAATTTTTAATAACGGTTTAGGTGTACTTTTTGTTAATGGCAAAACTCTTTTACCAAATCCTGCACATAAAATAATTGCATTCTGGATATTCATATCTTGGTTTTTCTCATTTTTTTTTACAATATTGATTTAAAATACTTCTCATTCCCTCTAGCTCATTATATTTTAATTTTTCCTCAAGTATTTTCCACGTATTTGGTATGTACTTAATGTATTTAGATTTTCCATCTCTTTTATATAATCTAATAAAAATACCAATAATTTTTAATAATCTTTGCACAGAAAAGAAATAGTAACATTTTTTAAAATTCGTGATGTCTTTTTTTAAAATATTCTTTTTTATATAAAAATTTAATAAACTTAACCTAAATCTTTCTGTAGATTTTATCCTTACATCGTCTATTAAGGAAGTCAGATCATAGCTTTTATGACCTTTTACTGCATCCTGTGTGTCAATAATTCCAATTTTATTCTTACTGACTAATAAATTCTCTGCATGAAAATCTCTATGAACAAAAACCAAATCTTTTAGTCGTAAACTTTCGTATATTTTATTTAATTCCTTATTAATTTTACTTTTTATTAGTTTTTTTTTTTTATTATTGTAATGAATAGATAAAAACCAATCGTAAAATATTTTTGTTTCATTATTTAAAACACTTTTCGTATATAGAGGAATTAAAGAATTTTTAAGTTTTTTGTTATTTTGAATTTTGATTAACAAATTAATTATTTTTTTGTAAATTTTTAGTTTTTTTTTTCCTTTCAGCAAAGTCTTAAAACTTTTAAGACCTAAATCTTCCACAATTACATAATTCTTATTAATATTTTTACGTACTAGATGTGGAGCATTAAAACTTGAATTTATGAGAATATTATTTACTTTTAAGTAATTATATAAATTTGATTTCTTATTTTTTTCACAATAAATCAAGATGAATTTTTTGCCTTTCTTTTTAAAACGATAAAAAGTTCTAAAAGATGCATCACCTGCAATTTTACAGACTTTAATTTTTAAATCTTCCGAAATTTTCGATATAGATTTTTCTATCTTTTCCATTTTTGGTATATTTTAATTTAATTTTTATTTTATCAATATTATTTTTTTTTAATAATTTCGGCCATTCAACTAAATTTATAAATTGATCTTCAAAATCGAAAAATCCGATATTTTCTAACTCTTTTTTTGATTTTATTTTATATAGATCGTAATGTGCAATCGAGACTTTCTTATTAATTTTATAGTATTGTACAATGTTAAATGTGGGACTTAAAACTTCAATAATTTTTTTTTTAAATTTATGATTTAAGTGATTTATAAAGTATTTGGCAAATGTCGTTTTACCAACGCCTAATTCACCTTCTAAAAAGACATAATCACCTTTTTTTACTTTATTAGATATTTGTTTTGCAATTTTAGATAAATCTTTTTCTGTAATTTGTTGCATTCAAATTAATATCTGTAGTCATCATTTTTAAAAGGGCCTGATTTTGAAACTCCAATATAACTTGCCTGGTCTTCACTTAGTTTTGTCACTTTAGCACCTAACTTATCTAGATGAAGTTCAGCAACTTTTTCGTCTAATCTCTTTGGTAATACATAAACTTTATTTTCATACTTGCTAGAATTATTCCATAGTTCTATTTGTGCCATCACTTGGTTTGTAAAAGAGGCACTCATGACAAAGCTTGGATGCCCAGTTGCACATCCTAAATTTACTAACCTTCCCTCTGCCAATAAAATAATTCTTTTTTTATCTGGAAATTCTATTTCGTGAACTTGTGGTTTGATTTGACTCCATTTATAATTTTTTAAGCTGTCAACTTGTATTTCATTATCAAAATGACCTATATTGCAAAGTATTGATCTATCCTTCATTTTTCGCATATGCTCTATCGTAACTATATCTTTATTTCCTGTAGCTGTAACAACGATGTCCGATTTTTCAATTACTTCATCCATTAAAACAACTTCATATCCTTCCATTGCAGCTTGCAATGCGCATATTGGATCACTTTCGGTAATCATTACTCTTGCTCCACTTTGTCTAAGTGATGCAGCACTCCCTTTTCCTACATCTCCGTAACCAGCTACAACTGCGACTTTGCCTGACAGCATTACATCTGTCGCTCTTCTTATCCCATCAACTAAACTTTCTCTGCAACCATATAAGTTATCAAATTTAGACTTTGTAACAGAATCATTCACATTAAAGGCTGGTATCATTAATTTTTTTTGTTTTTCCATTTTTTTTAAGGCCTTAACACCAGTTGTTGTTTCTTCAGAAACACCTTTGATATTTTTTAACAAGTCTTGATACTCTGAATGCATCAAAGCAGTAAGGTCTCCACCGTCATCTAATAGGAGATTCGGCTTCCAATTTTTTTCTCCTTCAATTGTTTGTTTTATACACCACCAATATTCTTCCTCAGTTTCTCCTTTCCAGGCAAACACAGGTATTCCTTTTTTAGCAATCGCAGCAGCCGCATGGTCTTGTGTAGAAAATATGTTGCAAGATGACCATCTTACTTCTGCACCCAGTTCTACTAATGTCTCTATAAGTACTGCGGTTTGGATAGTCATATGTAAGCACCCTACTATTTTAGCACCAATTAGGGGTTTATTATTTTTGTATTCATTCCTAATAGCCATTAAACCTGGCATTTCAGTTTCTGCTATAGAAATCTCTTTATAACCAAAATCTGCGTCATTAATATTTTTAACTTTATAATCTGGCATGTCCGTGGTTACTAACAACAATTAATACACAAATCAATTATGTATTTTTTGGTATTTGGATATCAATTACTGCTCCATTGTTTTCTGTTAAATTATAAGCTTTAATTGTACCCTTGTGAGATTCTATTATATTTTTAACAATATTTAAGCCTAAACCTGAGTGTTTGTCTGATATTTCTTCAGGTCTATAGCTATAAAATCTGTCAAAAATTTTGTCTAGGTTTTTTTCTTCGAAACCTGAGCCCTCATCTTTAACTTGAATCCTATAATTCTTAGAATGCTCTTCTAATTTAATTAAAACTTTGCTGTCTTTTGGGCTAAATGAAACTGCGTTATCTAATAAATTAGCAATAACTTGTTCAATTCTACTTTCAATACCAAATATTGTGGAGCCATTATGTAATTTGTGATCAAATTTAATAGTTATTTTTTTTTCTAGATTTTTGGGGTCAACATTGAAATCTTCTATCACGCTTTCAATTGTATCTTTTAAATTAAATTCTTTTGCTACAGATCTCGATTGACTAGCTTCGTCCTTTAAAACTTGAGAATAATCTGTGATTAATCTTTCGATTCGTTCGACATCATTCGAAAGTATTTTTAATAACTTTATTTTCTTATCATCATCTTTTGTAGTATTTAATAATTCAGAAGCACTTTTAAGAGATGCCAGTGGATTTCTTATTTCGTGAGATAAATCAGAAGCAAATCTTTCAGCCATTTCTATTCTTTGATAAAGTTTTGTTGTCATATTAGTTAATGATCTGGATAAATTACCAATTTCATCATCTCTATTAATAATATTATCGTTGTCATTATTTTTTGGATTTTCATATGAAATTTTTTTTGCATACAAATTAAGAAACCTAATTGGATTTATTATATATTGGTTTAAGAAAAATGAAAAAATTGAAATAACTATAACAGCAATTAATACTGACCTTAATACAAAGTTTTTTCTTTCTTCAATTGCAAGAAAAATATCATTAGAAATTTCTGATATGGTTATAATAATTTTTTTTTTTATCTGATATAGAAACCACAGCAGAAGTATGTATGATATAATTATTATTTATATTTTCTTTTTCAACTAAAAACTTATTTTTTTCATCTTCTACATTAATTTTCTTCAAAAAAGTATAATCAATATTTTTTTTCTTACCTAAGTTTTGCTTAGATGAGTTATTTGATATAATTTTTTCATTAAGCTTGCCCATTTCAATTTTAGTATCGCTAAAAAAAAAACTTTTATCATAATCTAAAACTAAAGAATCTAGAATTAGTGTTTTTTCAATATCAAAAAAACGTATTTGATCAATTTCATCTAAAATAAAAATTGATTTTGTTAAAAATTTTCTAATTGAATCTGTATTATTTTGAATTTTTTGTATTCTTAAATTAGTTTCTATATTGCTAATTATATTTTGGTGTTTTTTTGATGTTTTGTTTATTAATTCCGGCTCAATAGCTAACAAATATAGAAATGTAAAAAAACCAAGAATTAAGAAAGCCATAAGATTAAATACTAAGAATTGATTTAATAATGATTTTGATGATAATAATCTTGTTATCATGTATTGGCATTCCAACGATAGCCACTACCATATCGTGTTTCTATTGATGAAAAACTTTTATCAATTTTTTTAAATTTCTTTCTTATTCTTTTAACATGGCTATCAATAGTCCTGTCTTCAATATCACTGCTTTCTTTATAAGCTATAGTCATTAAGTGAGAACGTTCTTTAATTATTCCTGGTCTCTTAGCTAGCTCATAAACAATTTGAAATTCTGTTGTTGTAAGTTTATCAGGTAAAGCTTTATCATCCCACTCACACTCAAGTTGTTCAGGATCAAGCATTAATTTTCCTTGCTTAATTATATTTTTGTTTTGTACTATTTTTTGGTCTTTTTTTCTAAACTGAACCTTGATTCTTTCAACCAGCACCTTAATAGAAAATCCACCAGATTTTCTTATAAAGTCATCCGCACCTAATTTTAATCCGAGTAATTCATCAATCTCATCATCTTTGGAAGTTAAAAAAATAACTGGGATATCGGTTTTCTTTCTAAGTTTTTTTAATAGTTCCTCGCCATTCATTCTTGGCATCTTTATATCTATTATGGCTAAGTCTGGTGGTGTTCGTGAAATTCCAATAAATGCACTTTCCCCATCAAGATAGGTTTGAACTTTAAACCCCTCATTTTCCAATGCCATTGTAACACTTGTTAAAATATTTCTATCATCGTCTACTACTGCAATTACTTTTGTCATGATTCATCCGATAATATCAAATATAGACAAAAATAAGACTATTTTAATGTGCTTCATTCCAGTTTTTTCCGCTATTTATGTCAACTATCAAAGGTACAGAAAACTTAATTTCTGGCTCTGTCGCTTGTTCCATCTGTTTAACAACTAATTTTGAAACTTCAATGGTATTTGATGATTTAACCTCTAAAAGTAATTCGTCGTGAATTTGAACCAATAATTTAGCATTAATTATTTTTTGTTTTATTTTATTATCTATTTTTATCATTGCAAATCTCAAAATGTCTGCGGCTGTACCTTGTATAGGCGCATTTATAGCTGCTCTTTCTTGAAAAGATCTAATAGTATGATTTTTGTCATTAATACTCTGAAAATGACATCTTCGATTAAATAAAGTTTTAATATATCCATGCTTTTTGCAAAATTTTAAAGTTTCATTCATATAAGATTTTATTTCTGGAAATTTTTTAAAATACGATTTAAGAAAATCCTCAGCCTCAGAATTTGATACGGAAATTTGTTTAGCGAGGCCGTACGAGGAAATTCCATATATAATTCCAAAATTTATTGCTTTTGCTTTTCTTCTCATATCCTCATTAATCTCGTGTGGTTTCTTTAAAAATATTTGACCTGCTGTAATATTATGAATATCTTCTTTGTTTCTAAATGCATTCTTCAATTCCTTAACGTCTGCCATATGAGCTAACACCCTCATTTCTATTTGGCTGTAATCTGCAGATATTAATTGATATCCTTTCTCAGATACAAAAGCAGATCTAATTAATTTTCCCTCATCTGTCTTAATTGGAATATTTTGTAAATTTGGATCAGCAGAGGCTAATCTTCCTGTATTTGTTGCAGCAAGTAAAAATGATGTATGAACTCTTTTTGAAGTATCGTCAACATATTCTGGTAGGGCATCGGTGTAAGTACCTTTTAATTTAGACTTTTGTCTCCACTGCAAAACTAAATCTGGAAACTCATGTCCCTTACTTGCAAGGTCCTCAAGCACAGAAACGTTTGTAGCAAAGTTTCCTTTTTTTGTTTTTTTAGTACCAGAAATTTTTAATTTTTGGTATAAAATATCTCCCAATTGTTTAGTTGACCCGATATTAAATTCCTCACCTGAAATTTTAAATATTTTTCTTTCAATTTTAATTAAATCCTTTTTAAAATTATCTGATAAATTTTTTAAAATATTAGTATCAATTTTAATACCTACTTGCTCCATTTTTGCCAAAATTTTTATCATTGGTTTCTCAAGATTTTCATAAACACTTAATACCTTCTCTTTAAACAACCTTTCTTTAAAAATATTATATAATCGTAAGGTAATATCTGCATCTTCACATGCGTATTCTGAGGCAATATCAATTGGAACATAATCAAAAGTTATTTCTGATTTACCTGTGCCGACAATGTCTTTAAATTTTATAGTTTTATGACTTAAGTGTAAGTCAGATAATAAATCCATGTTGTGTCTATTTTTACCTGCATCTAGAGAATATGATTGAAGCATAGTATCTTCTATTGGACTAACATTAACTCCATACTTATTAAAAATTTTATAATCATACTTAAAATTTTGACCGATTTTGATTATTTCCTCATCTTCTAGGTAAGGCTTTAAAATATTTATAACTTCTCCTCTATTAAGTTGGGAGCTAATTAAGGTATCGTTTTTACTTTTATGATCTAACGGTATATATATTGCTTCAAATTCCTTGCATGAAATAGACAAACCCACTAACTCTGCCGTTTCTGTGTTTAATGAATTAGTTTCTACATCAACAACAAAAAAGCCTTTGTCCTCACAAATTTTTAAATATTCCTTTAAGTCATTAATTTTTATAATTGTATTATAATTTTGTTTTCTCTTTTGAACTTTTGTTTGAACTTTTCTAGACTCATTTAAAACTGAGTCTATATCATTTGAGGATGATGAAATTTTTTTATATAGACGAGAAAATTCCATTTCTTGCAAAAAATCAGATAGTTTTTTTGTATTTTGTGGCTTTAAAATCAGATCTTCAATTTTATTTTTAATCGGGACATTTGCGTCTAAAGTTACTAACTTTTTACTAATTATTGCTTTATCCTTATTGTCATTTAAAGTCTGTCTTCTTTTTGGTTGTTTAATTTGATCAATATTTTTTAAAAGCTCATCTAGATTTTTAAATTTATTTATAAGCTCGGCAGCAGTTTTGATTCCGATACCGGGCACGCCAGGTATATTGTCGACTGAGTCACCGGCTAACGACTGAACATCTATGACTTTATCTGGTGTTACACCAAACTTTTCTTCGACTTCTTTTGGTCCGATTAACTTCTCTTTCATCGGATCAAACATTTTTGTTTCATCATCTACAAGCTGCATCAAGTCTTTATCTGATGACACTATAGTGACTTTGATCTTTTGTTTTTTTGCAAAATTTTTAAAAGTAGCAATTATGTCATCAGCCTCAAACCCTTGCATCTCTATTGATGGCAAGTTAAACGCATTAACTGCTTTTCTAATGTAATCAAATTGCGGTATTAAATCTTCTGGAGCGTCTTCCCTATTAGCTTTATATTCTTTGTATATCTCATTTCTAAAATTTTTTCTGGCACTATCAAATATTACAGCAATATGGCTTGGTTTTTGTTCTGTGGTATCGTTTCTTGCTTGCTCAAGAAATTTTTGTAACATGTTGCAGAATCCGCTAACAGCTCCAACTGGCAATCCATCGCTTTTTCTAGTTAACGGTGGTAATGCATAGTATGCTCTAAAAATATAACCTGAACCATCAATTAAATATAAATGTTTATTTTTTATCGACATAGATTTAATATTAACTAAACATATCATAAACATTAATTTATGAATAACTCAATTGCGCTAGAAGTTAAGAATGTGTGTAAAACATATCTCACTAAAACAGGTGATATAGATGCGCTTAAAAATATAACATTATCTATTAAACAGGGTGAAATATTTGGTTTGCTAGGTCCTAATGGTGCTGGCAAGTCTACCTTTATAAATATTTTAGCTGGTGTTGTAGTTAAATCATCGGGTCTTGTAAACGTTTGGGGATTTGATTTAGACAAAAATCCAAGACATGTTAGAGCCTCTTTAGGAATAGTTCCCCAAGAAATAAATGTAGATGCATATTTTTCACCTAAAGAATTACTTGAAATACAAGCTGGGTTATATGGTGTCATAAAAGAAAAAAGAATTACTAGTGAAATTTTAAAACTAGTTAATCTTGAAGATAAAGCAAATGCATATTCTAGAAGTTTATCTGGAGGAATGAAAAGAAGACTTTTAGTGGCTAAAGCTATGGTGCATAAACCACCAATCTTAATTTTAGATGAACCAACAGCTGGCGTAGATGTGGGACTTAGAAGAAAACTTTTAGACTCTATTAAAAAACTTAATGATCAAGGTGTTACGATTATTTATACAACTCATTATTTAAAAGAGGCACAAGAAATTTGTGATAGGATTGCTATTATAAATAAAGGTGAACTAATTGCTTTAAATTATACTAAAGAATTGATAAAAGATAATCCTGACTTAGAGGAGGTTTTTTTAAACTTAACAAAAAATGGATAAAACATTATTAAAAAATATATACACACAAAAATTAAATTTGTTATTTATCGTATTTGTAGGAACTTTATTGCTTACCTTATCTGCAAAAATTAAAGTTCCTTTTATTCCAGTTCCTATGACTATGCAGACTTTCATGGTTTTACTTTTAGGTTTTTATTTAGGACCTAAATTAGGTTTAGTGACAACCACTTTATATGTTTTTGAAGGCGCATTAGGTTTTCCAGTTTTCACTGGGACACCAGAAAAGGGTATTGGAATAAGTTATATTATAGGACCAACGGGAGGATATATATTTGGTTTCATTATTAGTTCCTTTATAGCTGGTATACAGAATTATAATCAAAGTTTTTTTTCTAATTTATTTAAATTATTTTTATCTGTTTTACCTATTTATATTTTAGGTCTTATTTGGTTGGGCAATATTATAGGTTGGGAAAAACCAATTTTGGAATTAGGGTTATATCCTTTTATTTATGCTGAAATTTTCAAGTTATTTTTGCTTACAGCTATAATATCTAAATTTAATTTTAGATTATTTAGGTGATCTTTTAGATAAGATTCTTTGAAGAGTCCTTCTGTGCATTTTTAACCTTCTAGCAGTTTCAGATACATTTCGGTTACATAATTCGAAAACTCTTTGAATATGCTCCCATTTTACTCTGTCTGCTGACATAGGATTTTCAGGTGGTACAGCCTTCTTGTTAGGTTCGGCCAACAATGCTGCTTCAACATCTTCTGCGTCAGCTGGCTTGGAAATATAATCAATCGCACCAGATTTGACCGCTGCAACGGCTGTGGGTAAATTACCATAACCTGTTAACATAACAATTCGGCTATCAGGTTTTAATTTGTGGATTTCTTGAACAACATCCAATCCATTTCCATCTAAAAGGCGCAAGTCGATGGCTGCAAACGCTGGTGGAGCTTTTTTTACCATGATAATTGCCTCTTCAACGCTTTTAGCCAGAAAGGGTTTAAAACCTTTATTTTCCATAGCCCTTCCAAGCCTATTTCTAAAAGGGTCATCATCATCGACAATAAGCAAAGATTTGTCCTGAAATTCCTCTATATTGAGCTTTTTTACACTAATTTTCATATTTTATATATAATGCAGAATTGATCTTTATCAAGTGACACTTAGTCAGAAAACAAATCCTATGGAATGTTTTTTCCACAATTTTATTCTTTACATAATTTAGAAATCCTTTATTTGGGAATTATTAATTATTTTTTAATAATTATTTGTAACTATTGAGAGGTTATATGAAATGGCTAAGTTTAGATCCGTTGAAGAGTTGGTTAAACAATTACGACCAGTAGATCCTGTTTACTGCTTTAGAAAAGATAGCATTAAATCAGCTACGAATTGGTTTAAAACAAATTTTCCAGGAAAAGTGCTTTTCGCTGTCAAATGCAATCCAAATGAAAAAATTCTTAAAACTATTATCTCCTGCGGTATAGAAAATTTTGATACTGCTTCTTTAGAAGAAATCAAACTTATCAAAAAATTATCAATAAATTCTAAAATTTATTTCATGCATACAATCAAAAATTCAAAAAGTATAAGCGAAGCATATTTTAAATATAATGTTAAAGATTTTGCTTTTGATAGTAAAGATGAATTAGATAAAATATTAAAGTCTACCAATAATGCCAGGGATTTAAATCTTTACTTAAGACTACAAACGTCGAATGAGCATGCGGAGATTGATTTATCTAAAAAATTTGGAGCTACTGTTAGCGAAGCTACTCCTTTGCTAAAACTTGCTCAAAGTTATTCTAAAAAACTTGCTATAAGCTTCCATGTTGGGTCACAATGTATGAATCCAATTTCGTACTCGAAAGCGATAAATGATATAAGTTTACTAGTTAAAAAAACAGGTATTACACCAGATATAATAAATGTTGGTGGTGGATTTCCAACTACATATCCTGATTTATACCCTCAACCTTTAAAAAATTATATTAAAGAAATAGATAAAGGGATTAAAAAATTAAATTTAAATAAAAAAGTGGAACTCATTTGTGAACCTGGAAGAGCTCTTGTGGCAGAAAGTGGTTCAACAATTGTTAAGGTTGAATTAAGAAAAAAACAAAATCTTTATATTAATGACGGAACGTATGGTTCTTTATTCGATGCAGGACAACCTAAATTTATTTTTCCTTCAAAAGCCATTCAACTTGATAAAAATTTTACAAAACGTATTATACCTTATAGTTTCTTTGGCCCTACATGTGATGGTTTAGATTATATGAAAGGTCCATTTAATTTACCTAGTAATATAAAACAAGGTGACTATATTGAAATTGGACAGCTGGGTGCGTATGGTATTAGCATGAGAACAAAGTTTAATGGTTTCTATTCATCAGATATATATGAAGTTGAGGATAGTCCAATAATGTCGATTTATGACGCTGATGAGAATAATAATATTAAAACATTATTCGCATAAAATTAATGGATAATAATAAATCCAGTTTTTTAAATTCACCTGTAGAACATATTGATATAACTTCTTTTGATTCTAGACCTATAATAAAGGCGATGTCCAAAATGTCTTTTACATCTCGAGAGGTAGCAAATGCTGCAAAAATTTATAATAATATGCTATCTGATAAGGACTGTACTATTTTTTTAACAATTGCGGGTTCAACCTCTGCTGCTGGATGTATGAATCTTTATTCTGAATTAGTAAAAAATAATATGGTTGATGCAATCGTTGCTACTGGAGCATCAATAATAGATATGGATTTTTTTGAAGCACTTGGTTTTAAGCATTACCAGGGTTCACAGTTACAGGACGATAATCTTTTGAGGAATAATTACATAGATAGGATATATGATACTTATATAGACGAAGAAGAGCTTCAAACTTGTGATAAAAAAATATGCGAAATTGCAAATAATATAGAGCCTGGTCAATATACATCTAGGAAATTTATAAAATATCTTGGAGAATATTTAAAAAATAACGCAAAAAAAAAGGGGTCTTTAATTCAAACAGCATACGAGCAGAATGTTCCGATATTCTGTCCAGCATTCACGGACAGCTCGGCTGGGTTTGGATTAGTAATGCATCAAGAAGAAAGACCAAAAAACCACGTAACAATTGACTCTATTAAAGAATTTAGAGAATTAACTGAAATAAAGCTTAAATCGAAAAGTTCAGGTCTATTTATGATTGGTGGAGGAGTACCTAAAAATTTTATTCAAGATACAGTAATTTGTGCTGAATTATTAGGAAAAAATGTTGAGATGCATAAATATGCTATTCAAATAACAGTCGCTGACCCAAGGGATGGTGCGTGTAGTTCTTCTACTTTAAAAGAGGCTAGCTCTTGGGGTAAAGTAGATGTTAAGGAAGAACAGATGGTATTTGCAGAAGCTACTTCGGTCTTACCTTTAATTGCTAGCGATGCATATCATACTGGAAATTGGAAAAACCGAAAAAAAAAAGGTTTTCAAAATATCTTTGATGTCTAAAATTAAAATTGCAATAATACAAATGAAGATGGTTTCCTCAAGAATTAAAAATCTGGATAATGCAATTAATAAAATACGTAAAGCACAACAAAAAGGTGCACAGATAATATGTTTACCTGAACTATTTTTATCAAATTATTTTTGCCAGATCGAAAAACACTCAAACTTTAAACTAGCAGAAAAAATTCCCGGTAAGACCTCTGATATACTTTGCTCTTTATGTAAAGAATTAAAAATAATACTCCTTGCGTCTTTATTTGAAAAAAAACTGGCGGGTATTTATCATAATACATGTATAGTAATTGACCAAAGAGGTAAAATTATAAGTAAATATAGAAAAATGCACATTCCGGATGACCCGCAATATTATGAAAAATTCTATTTTACACCAGGTGACTTAGGATTTAAATCTGTAAAAACTTCAAAAATAAATATTGGAACATTAATTTGTTGGGATCAGTGGTTCCCTGAGGCTGCAAGATTAACATCAATACTTGGGGCAGAGATAATTTTTTATCCAACTGCGATTGGTTGGCATCCAAAAGAAAAGAAAAGTTATGGTAAATCTCAATTAGAGTCATGGATATCAATTCAAAGATCTCATGCAATTGCAAATGGCATTTATGTTGCAGCAGTTAATCGTGTTGGTTTAGAAAAAGTGGGTTCAAAAACTTTAGAATTTTGGGGCAATTCTATAATTTTTGATCCAAGCGGAAATATTTTAGCAAAGGCTAAAAATTCAGAAGAAGTACTAATTTGTAATATAGATTTAAAAAAAATTGAAACAGTAAGACAACACTGGCCTTTTTTTAGAGATAGAAGAATTGATAAGTATAAAGGCATTCTAAAAAATCCTAAAAATGCGTAATTTGCGGAATAAAAATCAATATAGAATGCCCGCTGAGTGGGAAAAACAAAAGTCTACATGGTTAGCTTGGCCACATAATAAATCTGATTGGCCCGGATTATTTGAAAAAATACCAAATGTCTTTTTAAAGATAATTTATGAACTATCAAAAGTTCAACGAGTTAATATATTAGTTAAAAATAGAAAAGAAATAATCACTTTAAATGCTATTTTAAAAAAAACTAATGCGGATATGAAAAATTTACGCATTCATATCTGTAAGACTAACAGAGTATGGCTAAGAGATACGGCTCCAATTTTTTTAAAAAAAAAAAATAAAATAATAATTTGTAATTGGAGTTTTAATGCCTGGGCGAAATATAATGATTTTGAATATGACAATAAAATTTTTCAATGTGTTAAAAGAAATAGTAATTTTGAATTATTAACCCCAAAGATGAATGGAAAGAAAATTGTTTTAGAGGGTGGGGCCTTTGATGTAAATGGTAAAAATATACTAATAACAACGAAACAGTGCCTTTTAAGTGAGAAACAAATAAGAAATAAAAATTTTGAATTAAAAGATTATGAATATATCTTTAACAAATTTATGGGGATAAATAAAATTATATGGCTAAATAAAGGTATAGCAGGCGACGACACAAATGGTCACGTTGATGATATAGCAAGATTTGTGTCGCCAAAAATAGTTTTTTTAGCTTCAGAAACCAACAGAAAGGACACAAATTATAAAAATTTAAAAAATAATATGAATATATTAGAAAAGTTTAATAGAGATAAAAAACTTAATTTAAAGTTAGTCAAAATACCAATGCCAAAAGCTAAATATATTTTTAGAAAAAGAGTACCCGCCTCGTACCTAAACTTTTATATTGCTAATAAAATAGTTTTATTACCAACATTTAAAGATAAAAAAGACAAATTAGTTTTTAATATTTTCAAGCGTTATTTTAAAGATAGAAAAATTATACCGATCGATTGCTCAAATTTAATTTGGGGTTTTGGAGCAATACATTGTGTGACACAGCAAGAACCTGAGTAAAATTTTAATTAATCAAGTCCTCATAACGCCATATAATTTTAACAACGGCTCCTAAATCACTTTTTTTATTTTCAAAAATTATTTTAGCCTTTGTTCTTTCTAATAGATTTTTTGATATAAACAATCCCAGCCCAAGACCTAGTTTTGTTTTATCTACTAAACTAGATTTAATATACGGTTCACCAATTCTTTTTAAAATTTCATCATCAAAACCTGGACCATCGTCGGTAATTATGATTGATAAATCATTTTCAATTTTTTCAATGAATATTTTTATTTCTGATTTTGAAAATTTAATTGAATTATCAATGAGGCTTCTTAAAGCATAAGTAATTTCTATTTGTTTATTAATTTTTAACGGTTCATGTTCTAGTTTGTCTATAATAATTATTTTTTTGTCATGCTTTCTTTCATTTGAAAATACTATTTCATTCAACAGATTTTTTAATGAGATTCTCTGTAAAAAATCATCCTCTTTTTTTGGATCAGTACCAATATTTTTCAAAATTAATCTACATCTATCAGCTTGAGAAATTAATAAATCTATATCTTCTTTAAATTCACTTTTAGTTAAAAGTTGTTTTTTTAATTCTCCCGAAACTAAGGATATTGTCGCTAATGGTGTTCCTAATTCATGCACTGCTGCTGCTGCAAGGCTCCCTACAGAACTTAAGGTTTGTTCATTAGATAATGTTTTTTCTAAACCTTCTAATGCTTTTGATCTTTTTCTATTTGATCTAGCAAGTTGATATGCATAGTTTCCTAAAAAAATTATCCCTATTGTTGTAGATAACCACGTTCCTAATAAATAATATTTTGGTGTTTTTAGTGTTTCACCATCAGGGCCTGGTAACGGCAAATTAAATAACGCAAGAATAGAACATAATATTATTGACACGCTTGCTATAAAAAAGCTGCTATTTCTAGACAAAAAAGTTGTTGCAATTGTTGTTGGTACAATTATTAAAATAGAAAACGGATTTGTTAGACCACCTGTTAAAAATAGTAATAATGCTAACTGAATTAAATCGTAAAAGATGTTTAATGTAGCGCTCAGATTGTTTAACTCACCAACTTTTCCTTTATTAAATTCTAAGTAAGAATTAATAATTATTGAAATCATTACCAACAAACCACACCATAATATTTCAAAGTTGAACTTAAGATAGTAATATACAAAGCATATTGCAAAAACTTGACCAAATATAGCTATCCACCTAATATTAATTATTGTTTCGAGACTAATTTTTTCCTCATCGGAACCAAAAAATTCTTTTACGCTCATTTAGATATTAAACATCTAGGTTAGTAACTTTTAAAGCGTTTTTATCTATAAAGTTTTTTCTCTTTGAAACATCTTCGCCCATCAATGTGAAAAAGATTGCATTATCATCACTTGATGCTTCTGTAGTGTCATTATCTATTGAATTTGAATAAGCAACTTTTAGTAATGAATTGTTTTCTTTATTTAGTGTTGTTTCCCATAATTCATCAGGATTCATTTCTCCTAATCCTTTAAATCTTTGGATTGACAAGTTTTCTTTTCCTAGATCAATTATCGCTTTTAACAAGTGAATTGGAGATGTAATTGTTATAGTTTTTTCGTTGGATCTATTGATTAACAAACAACTTTTTCTAAATATTGATAGTTCGTTTGTTATTTCAGATAATTTGTTCAAAGTTTTAATATTACTTTTTGTGAAAAAATTTATAGGAATATTACACTTTATTACTTCATTATATTCGTTTCCTTCTAAAATTATATTTTTTCCTTCAACTCTAGCCTCCCAATTTTTATTTGTACCAATTATTCTATTTCTTAAATCTGCGACGGCTGACATTGCTCCTAATTTTTTCTTGTTATTTTCATCATCCAAAATTAGAACATCCTCCCCTTTTCTACTAAACGCACCTACAATAGCGAGTTCTTCTAAAACTTTGCTATCTAACTCAATATTTTTTAAAATTTCATCTAATTTAAGTGATGCATTTAAAACCTCGTTAAATTCTATTTTGTGACCATTAGTTTTGCCTTTAATCTCGAAATCACTTCCGCAATGTGCGATAGATGTACTTATAAGTTCATCATCGGATTTTAAATATTTGAAGCTTTTATCTATTTTTACTTTGTATAGTGGTGGCTGAGCAATATAAATTTTGCCTTTTTGTATTAGTTCATTAAATGGTGCATTATTAAAAAAAGTTAATAATAAAGCTCTTATGTGAGAACCGTCTACATCAGCATCTGTCATTATCACTACTTTTCCGTACCTCAATTTTTTTATATCAAAATCTTCAAATCCTGTTCCTAAAGCATTAATTAATGTAATTATTTCATTTGATGATAGCATTTTCGAAAAAGTTTTCTTTTTATTATTATTTTTTCCGTTTTCTTTTTCTATAAAAGTATTTAAAATTTTACCTCTAAGAGGTAATACCGCTTGAAATTTTCGATCGCGTGCCTGCTTGGCTGATCCTCCTGCAGAATCACCCTCCACTATAAATAGTTCAGTTTTATCATTATCTGTTGATTGACAATCTGCTAATTTTCCAGGAAGTGTGGTAATATCTAGCGCGCTTTTTCTTCTAACGTTTTCTCTAGCTTTTCTTGCTACCTCTCTTGCTATTGCAGATTGTATAATTTTAGCCAAAATTAATTTTGTAATTTTTGGATTTTGATCTAACCAAAAAGATAACTTTTCATTTATTATAGCTTCAACTACAGGTCTTACTTCAGAAGATACAAGTTTATCTTTTGTTTGTGATGAAAATTTAGGATCTTGTACTTTTGCTGACAGGACACATATCAATCCCTCTCTCACATCATCACCAACAAGACTTATTTTTTCTTTTTTTAGCAACCCTAGATCTGTTGCATATTTGTTGATTAAACGTGTTATAGCATTCCTAAATCCTATAAGATGTGTTCCTCCGTCTTTTTGTGGAATATTATTTGTGAAACAATGAATATGTTCATCAAACTTATTATTCCAAATAAGAGAACATTCAATTTCGATTTTATTTTTAGATCCTTGTAAATATATAGGATTTTCCAAAACTATATTATTATCATCTGTCTTAAGTTTATCTTTGTTTCTATTAAAATCCATAACAAATCCATTTATTCCGTTTTCAAACTTATAAGAAAATTTTTCTGGTTTACTTTTTCGATTGTCTAAAAGATTTATTTCTAATTTTTTGTTTAAATATGCTAATTCTTTAAATCTTTTTTGTAAAATTTTTAAATTAAATTCTATATTGTTAAAAATGTTTTTCGAGGGATAAAAAGTTATTTTTGACCCAGATTTTTCAGTTTTGCCGTTTTGTGTTAATGGGTCTACTGTTAATCCGTTATTAAATTGTACATAATATTCGTAACCATTTTTAAAAATATTTAAAATTAATTTATCTGATAATGCGTTGACAACCGAAACACCTACACCATGTAAACCCCCAGATACTTTATAACTATCATGGTCAAATTTACCTCCGGCATGGAGTTGGGTCATAATTACCTCAGCAGCGGATATTTTTTCTGTTTTATGTATTTCTACTGGTATTCCTCTTCCATTATCTTCTACTGTTATTGATCCATCTTTATTAATAATTATTTTAATTTTATCACAATATCCTGCCAAAGCCTCGTCGATTGCATTATCAACTACCTCAAAAACCATATGATGTAGACCGGTTCCATCATCGGTGTCACCAATATACATTCCAGGTCTTTTTCTAACGGCGTCTAATCCTTTTAAAACTTTAATTGAATCCGCACCGTATTCTGAGTTATTGACCTTAATTTTTTTAGAATCTTTCTTCATTTTGATCTTATTTTCATATTGAAATATATCATTTTGAGGTTTAATTTTGCACTATGGATTTAGCCTATTTCGATAAAAAAAGCTTTATTTTCAATGGCTTGGAACAGTATTTTGTCAGTTCCTGTATACCAGGTTTGAGTATCAAATTTATCAATTTCAGAGAAAAATTTTCTCATATTATTTATATCAATATGAGAAGATATTTCATCAAATAACATTATAAAATTTTGATTATTATTTTTATACAAATGACAATTAGATAATATTATAGATAATAATATCGACTTTTGCTCCCCAGTCGATAACAAGTCGCTTGATATTTTTTTAATAATATCAAAAAAGCTAATATCGTCATTATTTATACCAAAAGTATTTCTTTTGGAAAGCTCATCTATAGTACGATTTTTCAAAATAATATCTTCAATAATTTTAAGACATTTGTCTTTGTTTTTTATTTCCGCCTCGAATGGTAATTCGTATTTTATAATAAATTTCCTAAAATTAAATAATTCCTTAGAAGAAATATCATTAATTAATGACGCATAGTATCTTCGAGTTAAAAAAATATCATACATTATTTTTGATATTTTGCTCTCCAATATTTTTAACCAAGAGCTATCCTTTTCTATATTTAATATTTTTATTCTTTCATTTGATAATGTCTTATACTCATTTATTAAAGTAACAAAATTTAAATTGTATTGACTTATCAATTTATCTAAAAATTTTCTTTTAATTGATTTCCCTTCATACATTATATTATCCATACTAGGAGATAGCCAAATGAATTTAATTATTTTTCTGATTGTGCTTTGATTTACAATTTTTTCATCAGATTTAAATTTTTTCTTAATTTCATTATTACTATTAATAACTTCATAAGTAAGCTTGTAGTCTAGATTATTACTTTCCAAATTTATATTAACTATTGCTATTCCATTTGAATTTTTTTTTATCTGATTATTTAATTTCTCACTTCTTAGACCTTTTGAATTAGAAAAAAAAGATAGTGCTTCTAATATATTAGTTTTTCCTGATCCATTTGGACCGGTCAAGACAATATTTTTTGAATTAATAACTTTAGAGAATGATGAATAGCTTTTAAAATTTATTAAACTTAATGATTTTATTTTAGCCATTATATAAGTTACACCACGCGCATTGGCATAACTACATAGGTGCTAAGCTTATCTTTTTCATCGCATATAATTATAGGGGATGAAGCGTCTTTTGCTTTCAGAACTATTTTATTAGAATCTATTACGTTAGCTACATCAATTAAATAATTAGAGTTAAATCCAATTTCTAAGTTTGGTCCACTATAACTTGCGTCTATTTTTTCTAAACCTCCTCCATGGGTAATATCCTTTATGGTAAATAATAAATTATTTTGTTCAATTTTTATCTTTATAATCCCTTTTCTATCTGAGGATAATGCCCTTAATCGATCTAAAGCAGTAGAAAATTTTGCAGTATCAGTTTTAATTTCAACTCTCTCGTCACTAGGAATTACTTTATTGTAATCTGGAAATTTACCATCTATAACTTTCGATATTAACGAAATATTTTTTATTAAAAATTTTATTTTAGATTTAGTTGAAATAATTTTGATATTATCTTTTTGATCATTCAAAATACTAAGTAACTCAAAAATTGTTTTTTTTGGTAAAATTATAGGATGAAAATTTGTGTTATCATCGACGTTGATGGATGATTTGCTTAATCTATGTCCATCAGTTGCTACAGCTATTAAATTTTTATTTCCTTCGTCTTTACCTATGAAAATACCATTTAAATAATGTCTCGTTTCATCATTAGAAATTGCAAACTTAGTTTTATTTAATAATTTTAAAAAACTTGATGTATCAATATTTATACTTTCATTTTCTAGATTATCTTCCAATATAGGAAATTCATCAGCTGATAAACAAGTTAACTCATAGTCCGACATACCAGAAATCAATTTTAATTTTTTTGAATCCAATAATGTAAACTGAATTTTAGAATTAGATGGTAATTTCCTTACTATATCAAATAATGCCTGTGAGCCAGTAGTTGTTGAACCATTTGAAGACACATTTGCAATGATCTTTTCACTAATTATCATGTCCATATCTGTAGCTGTAATTAATAGGCCCTCTTCATTGGCTTGAATTAATACATTAGCTAGTATCGGCAAAGTGTTTTTCTTTTCAACTACACCCTGTATATGGGTTAATGACTGAAGTAATACATCTCTATCAACCTGAAAATCCATATCATCTTTTAAGAATGCGATTACTTATTTCTTGTACCTCAAACTCAAACTTTTTATCCTTTTGCATTAAATCCTCAATTTTTTTAATTGCATGTATAACTGTAGTATGGTCTCTCCCTGTAAATTTTCTACCAATTTCAGGTAGTGATTTTGTTGTCAATTTTTTTGATAAATACATCGCGATTTGTCTGGGTCTGGCAATATGCCTTGATCTTCTTGCAGAGAGAAAATCGGTGGTCGATATATCATAATAATTAACAACTATTTTTTGAATATCCTCAATAGTTATAATTGCATTCATATTATTAAATATATCCTTTAGAAGTGATTTAACATCGCCCAAAGACGGGTTTTTATTTTTTATTCTTGAGGATGCGATAATCCTGTTCAGTACTCCAAGCATATCTCTTATGCTTGATTTAAACTCATTAGCAATAAATGATAAAATTTCGTCGTTAATTAATATATCGTTTCCAAATTGACTTTTTTCCAACGAACAACGCTTCTTTAAAATATCAAGACGCAATGATATATCTGGTTGTTGTATGTCAACTACCAATCCTCCTGATAATCTAGATTTGATACGGTCTTGAATACGATCAAGTTCATTTGGTGATCTATCACACGATATTACGACTTGAGACTGATTTTCAATTAAACTGTTAAATGTGTAAAAAAACTCTTCCTGGGTTACGTCTTTACCGCTTATAAATTGTATATCATCTAATATAAGAACATCTGCATTTCTAAAAATATCCTTGAATTTGTGCGTATCTTTATTTTTAATCGATTTTACAAATTGATACATGAATCTTTCAGCAGAAAGGTAAATAACCTTTTTTTGTAATTGTTTTAATTGATTTCCAATAGCATTTAAAACATGCGTTTTCCCAAGTCCTACCGAACCATAAATATATAATGGATTATAATGTCCAAGATTATCACATATTCTTTTCGCTGCTGAAAAGGCTAATTGATTAGATTCCCCTGTTACAAATGTTTGGAAATTAAGCCTGGGATCAATTCTATTTATTCCGTAATTAGAATCTTTTATGTCAATAACTTTTGAACCAGAATTGAAATTTAATACATTTGAGATTTTACCAGAATTAAATACCTCATTAATTTCAAATTGAATTCTTGATATAGTATTGTCCAATTTTTGATAATGATCTAGTATTTTATCAGCATAATGAGAAACAATCCAATCTCTTACAAATCTTGTTTTAACAGTTAAAATTAAAGAGCTTTGCTCTATACCTTTTGCCTCAACATTCTCAATCCAATTTCTAAAAACATCTATACCATATATTTCTTTTAATTTTAGTTGAACAAAATTCCAATTTTTTTTTATATTATCTGAAATTTGAAGCGCAGGTGTATTAGTCATTTTTTTTGCTAAATTACATCATAAAAAAACAATAATATATAAAAAAGAAAATTGTCGCCTATTAAGTGAAACAACAACTTAAAATTGTTCAACTATAGGATTAATTTTTTTTAATAAAAATTTTTTTTGAAATTCTTGAAATTTTTCTAGAGGCTGTTTTTCTTTTTATAGAACCTTTTTTTGATGTTTTCATAAGCGTAGATTGAAATTTATCAAATAGTTTTTTTGCCTTGTTTAAATCTTTGTTTTTTATAGCTTTTTCTATTTCTATTATTGAACTTTTATATTTTCCAACTCTTACACGATTAATAGAGGTTTTTCTTTTAATAACTCTTGTCTTTTTTTTTGCAGATTTTAAATTTGCCATTGAAGTGCTGAGTATATATGTTTCTTTTAAATTAAGGTCAACTTTATTATATTTTTTGACATTTTGGACAGTAAAACTGAGACCTACCGTTTTTTAATTTTTTTATTATTTTTCTATTGCAACCTAGGGTGAAGCAATTTTTGCCTTCACGGTTGTAAACTTTGAATTTGCCCTGATAGGATCCTGTCTTCCCCTCAGAGTTGTGATAATTTAAAATTGTAGAGCCACCATGTTTTATTGCAGATTGTATTATTTTAATTGCATTAAATATAACTTTCCTAATTTCGTTATATGTTAAATTTTTTGATTTTTTATTTGGATTAATTTTAGCTTTATACAAAATTTCATTTACATAAATATTACCAAGTCCTGCAACAAATTTTTGATTCATTAAAAGATTTTTTATGCTTACATTTTTACTAGTCACAAAGTTTGCAAAATATCTTGTATTAAATTGTTTACTAATAACATCAGGTCCAAGATTATTTATATGGAAGGATTTTTTATAATTATTTTTGCAAATTTTAAAAAAACCAAACTTTCTTATGTCATTATATATAATTGAATGATCTCTAAAAAAAATTTCCAAATGATTGTGTTTCTTGATAATTTCATTTTTATTATTAAAACTAGTATCTATATTAAATCCAGTTTTAACAACAACATATCTGCCTGTCATACCTAAATGTGAAATAATCGCTAGACTATTATCTATTTCAAAAATAATGAATTTTGACTTTCTTATTACTCTTTTAATTTTTTTATTTGTAAGAATTTTACCAAAATTTTCCGGTATTCTATATCTTAGCTTAGGATTGTATATTGCCACATGCTCAATTTTTTGATTTAATAGGTATTTCTTGATACTTCTAACGGTAATTTCAACTTCAGGTAACTCAGGCATATAATATAATAAAAATTTTATATATGAATAACATTCATCAAAATAAAAATAAAAAAAAGATAGTGCAAGAAGTTTTTAATAAAGCTTCTGATAATTATGATTTAATGAATGACCTAATGTCTTTAGGTTCGCATAGACTATGGAAAAAACAAATGATTAATAATCTTAATATCGCAAAAAATGATACTATTATAGATATGGCCACTGGTACAGGCGATTTATCAAAAATAATTTTAAAAAACAATAGTGAACAAAAAATATTCAGGGTTGATCCTAATCTAGAAATGTTAAATAAGAATAAAATTTTTTTTAAAAATTACAAAAACGTTGTTACTTTAAATAGTTTTGCTGAGAATTTATCAATAGAATCAAATTCAATTGATAAGTATATAATAAGTTTTGGATTAAGAAATTTTACTAACATTGATAATAGTCTTTCTGAAGCTTTTAGAGTTTTGAGGGTTGGTGGACAGTTTTGTTGTATGGAATTCTACAAAGTTGAAAAACCGATTTTAAAAGAAATTTATAATTTTTATATTAAATTTTTACCCAAGCTTGGCAAAATATTTAGCGGCAACGAAAAACCATATAAATATTTAAGTAAAAGTATTTTAGATTTTTACTCTCAAATTGAAATTCAACAAAAACTTACTGATAACGGTTTTAAAAATGTTTATTTAGAGGATTTATTTTCTGGAATTGTAACTATTCATTACGCATGGAAACTGAATGATTAGAAATTTATATATATTATTTAAAATAGGAAGAGTATTATCTAAGTCAAATACTATAGAATTTTTTGATAAAATTTATAAACCACCAATCTTATTAAAAATTTTTATCAAATTATTTGGACTGTCTCTATCCAAACCTAAGTACGACAATAGCGTACCTGTAAGTGAAAGACTTTCATCTGCATTTAAAGAGTTAGGTCCAACTTTTATCAAATTAGGACAATTTTTAGGTACGAGACCTGATATTGTAGGAGAAAGTTTCGCAATAGAGTTACAAAAATTGCAAGATACTTTACCTCCTTTTGATACTCATGTAGCTAAAGAGTCTATAAAAAAAGAATTAGGAAATGAATTTTTTAGTAAAATTTCAGAATTTTCACCTCCTATAGCAGCTGCATCTATTGCTCAAGTTCATTTTGCTAAAATTAGTCATAACAACAAACAAGTAGAAATTGCTATCAAAGTTTTAAGACCAAATATTGAAAAGATATTTAATGAAGAGCTAGAAGCTTTAATGCTTTTTGCTTCAATAGTTGAAAATTTAGCTCCTAAAACGCAAAGACTTAAATTAGTTGACGTTGTTCATCTTTTAAAAGAAATAACAGCTATTGAGATGGATTTACGTTTTGAAGCTGCAGCAGCAAATGAATTGAAAATTAATACTAAAAAAGATAAAAATTTTGAAGTTCCAGAAATATTCTGGGATTTTACATCTAAAAGAGTGCTTTCTTCTGAAAAAGTAAATGGAATCCCTATTAAGAATTTTAAAGAAATTAATAAAACAAAAATTGATAAAAAAGAATTAGCAATCGATGTTATACAAAGTTTTTTATTACAAGCAGTACGCGATGGATTTTTTCATGGTGACATGCATCAGGGTAATCTATTTGTAAACAATAAAGGAACAATTATACCAGTGGATTTTGGTATCATGGGAAGACTTGATAAAGAAAATAAAAAATATTTAGCAGAAATTTTGTATGGATTTATAGAAAGAGATTACGAAAAAGTCGCTGATGTGCATTTTAGAGCTGGCTTAGTACCAGCAGACGAATCTAGGGAAGCATTTGCGCAAGCATTACGTTCAATAGGTGAGCCAATTTTTGGACAAAAAATAAAAAATATATCAGCGGGAAAACTATTAGCGCAACTTTTTGAGATTACCGAAAAATTTAATATGACTACTCAACCTCAATTATTATTGCTTCAAAAAACGATGGTTGTTGTTGAGGGTGTTGCAAGATCGCTAGACGAAAACGCAAATATCTGGCAAATTTCAAGACCGGTTTTAGAAAAATGGCTCAGAGATGAAATTAGTCCAAAAGCCAAATTATCAGAAGCTATTAATACTACTGGTCAGGTTATTGATAGATTGCCAGAATTGCCCAAACTTATGGATAAAGCATCACAAGCATTGGAACTTTTAGCATCTGGTGCAAGTACAGCTAACTCTGAAATAAATAAAAGTATCAAAATAGAAAAACTTAAATTAACACACAAAAAATATAAGATAATCATATCTTTTTTATCAGTTGTAATTTTGATGCTGTTGGTATTGAATTAAAATATGAGTTTAAAAAATAAAAAAATTTTATTAATAATTACAGGTGGAATATCTGCATATAAAAATCTTGACTTGATAAGTAATTTAAAAAAACAAGGTGTAGAATTTAAAATAATCCTAACACAAAATGCAAAAAATTTTGTGACGCCTTTATCATTAGCTGCTTTATCTAAAAACAAAATTTATAACAATGAATTCTCTTTAAATGATGAAATTGAAATGGATCATATCGCTTTATCAAGATGGTCAGATCTGATTTTAATTTGTCCTGCTACCGCGAATATTATATGTGAATTAGCACAAGGATCAGCAAAGAATTTAATTAATACCGTAGTGCTCGCCTCAAATAAAAAAATATTCATTGTCCCAGGGATGAACACTAAAATGTGGGAAAACGAAATTAATCAAGAAAATGTTAAAAAGTTGAAAAATAATGGTTTCTACTTTTTAGGTCCAGATTATGGAGAATTAGCATGTGGTGAGATCGGTTTGGGTAAAATGTCAAAATTAAGCGAAATTGAAATAGCTATTAAAAACTTTTTGTACAAAAAGAGTTTAAACCTAAATGCTGTCATAACTGCTGGCCCAACAAGAGAATACCTTGATCCAGTTAGATATCTTTCAAATGAGTCATCTGGATTGCAAGGATATGAGATTGCAAAAAAAATGGTACACGCTGGTATAAATACAAAGTTAATTATTGGACCAAGCAATATTAAATTGGAAGACCAAATTCCAACAGAAAATGTAACTTCTACGCAAGAAATGTTTGATGCAGTAAAAAATTCTTTACCCTGCGATGTAATGATATGCTGTGCGGCCGTTTCTGATTTTAAGTTCAAAAAAAATTTGAAAAAGTTAAAAAAAAATAATTTAAAGAATACTTTCAAGCTTGAGAGTAATCCAGACATTTTAAATTATATTTCTAATTTAAATCATAACCGCCCTAAATTAGTAATAGGGTTTGCAGCAGAGACTGATAACTTGGTAATTAATGCAAAAAAAAAGCTCGAGGACAAAAGGTGTGACTGGATAGTAGCAAACGATATCAGCAATAATGAAATTGGTTTTAACTCTACAAAAAATGCTGTCACAATTATATATGATAAAAACCACATTGAAAACTTACCTATTCAAGAAAAGTCAGAGATTGCAGGAAATCTAGTAAATCGAATTATAAAAAAATTTAATTTTAACGATGTCCAAAAAATTAATTAAAAAATTTTCAAAAAATTACATACTTAAATATCTGCCTCAAATGAATTTACGCAGAATTAGTACTGAGGGTCAAAAAAAAATTTCTGCCGCAAAAATTATCGTAATTGGCTTAGGAGGAATTGGAACACCATTTTTAACTTACATATGCAGATCTGGCATCTCAACTATAGGAATTGTAGATTATGATAAAGTATCTATATCAAATTTACATAGGCAAATTTTTTTTAATATACAAGATATTAATAAATTAAAAACAAAAGTTATCGAAAAGAAATTAAAACTTTATGACAAAAATATGAAGATTAATTCTATTAACAAAAAAATAAATAAAAAGAATATTAAATCAATTATTAGAAATTATGATTACGTAATTGATGGAACGGATAATTTCGAAACAAAATTATTGATAAATGACGAGTGTAAAAAACAAAAAAAAAATTTATTTATTGGTGCTGTTAGTCAATTAGAAGGACATATTTTCCACTTTAATTTTAAAAATAATGGACCATGTTTAAGATGTTTTATGCCAGAAGCTCCGAATATTAATGCTAGATGCCAGGATGAAGGTATTCTAGGCACAGTGACAGGCGTTGTAGGAACTTTAATTGCTAATGAGATAATAAAAGTAATTACTAATATAGAATCTACTCTTTTAGACCATATATTAATTATTAATTTTGAAAGTTTATCATTTCGTAAGGCCAAAATTATTAAAATGTCTAAATGCAGAAATAATGATTAAAAAAGACATTATTTTTTTTATAATATTACTCTTTTCATTTACTATAATTAATCCTTTATTTGCGGAAATGAAAAGCTTAAAAAATAAAAAAACTAATGTGAGACTTGGGCCTGATATTACTTACCCAATTAAATGGTATTACAAAAGTAAATATTATCCCGTAAAGATTATTGATAAACATTATAATTGGAGAAAAATTAGAGACTTTGATAGTGATACTGGATGGATACACATATCTCAATTATCAAATAAAAAAACTGTAATTACAAACCGTAAGAATGTATTAGTTTTTAGTAAAGCAACTATTTACTCAAAACCAAAACACAAGCTCGATCAAAATATATCTTTTGTACTAGAGAGATGTAAAAAAAAATGGTGTATGGTTAAAAACGGTAAAATTCGTGGTTGGATTAAAAAATCTAATCTTTGGGGTGATTTCTAGAAAATATATCTATGAATATAATTAATTAAAGTATAAAGATTATTTTTTTAAATGATAAAAAAAAATAAATACACTTATGAAGATTTGATCTCTTGTGGTGAAGGCAATTTGTTTGGAAATGGTAACGCTAGATTACCTTCGCCTCCAATGTTGATGTTTGATAAAATTACTGAAATTAACGATGATGGAGGAAACTATAAAAAGGGATATATAGAGGCTGAACTTGAAATTAAAAAAAGTTTGTGGTTTTTCGATTGTCACTTTAAAACAGATCCCGTAATGCCTGGTTGTCTTGGTTTAGATGCAATGTGGCAACTTGTGGGGTTTTTTCTTGCATGGTCAGGGAATCCTGGAAAAGGAAGAGCATTAGGATGTGCTGAAGTAAAATTCATAGGAGAGGTTCTACAAAACGCGAAATTAGTTAAATATATAATACAAATTAAAAGGATAATTAAAAAAGGAGAGACTTGTGTTGGACTAGCAGATGGAATACTTTTAACAGATGGAAAAGAAATTTATAATACAAAAAATTTAAAGGTAGGATTATTTAAATCTGGTATATGAAAAGAGTTGTAATAACAGGTATCGGTATTGTCTCGTGTTTAGGAAACAATAAAAAAGAGGTTTTAGAAGCCCTACTAAATTCTAAATCTGGAATTTCTTCTTGTGAGGAATATAAAAAATATAATTTAAAAAGTCATGTTCATGGTAAGCCCAAAATAAAACTAGAAGAGCATATAGATAGAAAAGTAATTCGATTTATGGGTGCTGGGTCAGCTTATAATTACATCGCAATGAGTGAAGCTATTAAAGACTCAGGTCTATCAGATGATGAGGTTAGTAACGTTAATACAGGAATGATTATGGGTTCTGGTGGCCCATCAATAGAGAATGTCATTTTGGCAGCAGATAAAACAAGAGAAAAAAATCCAAAGAAAATGGGTCCATTTATTGTGCCAAGAACCATGGCTAGCACTGCATCAGCCACTTTAGCGACCCCTTTTAAAATTAAAGGAGTAAACTATACAATTAGTTCAGCCTGCGCAACAAGTGGTCATTGTATCGGAAATGCAATGGAAATTATTCAATCAGGTAAGCAGAAAATAATATTTGCAGGAGGAAGTGATGAGGTACATTATGCGATGACAGCAATGTTCGATGCAATGACTGCCTTATCTTCAAAGTATAATGATAATCCGGAAAGTGCATCTAGACCATATGATAAAACGAGGGATGGGTTTGTTATATCTGGTGGAGGTGGAGTTGTGGTACTCGAGGAATTAGAATATGCTAAAGCTAGAGGAGCAAAAATTTATGCTGAATTAACCGGTTATGGAGCTACATCAGACGGATATGATATGGTTGCACCATCTGGTGAAGGAGCTGTTAGATGTATGAATATGGCTTTAAGTACCTCAAGAAATAAAATTGATTATTTGAATACACATGGAACTTCTACTCCTGTAGGAGATATAACTGAATTAAATGCAGTGGGTGAAGTGTTTAAAAATAAAATACCCAAAATTAGTTCTACGAAATCTTTATCAGGACATTCTTTAGGAGCAACCTCAGTCCATGAAGCTATTTATTGTTTAATTATGATGGAAAATAATTTTATCTCAGCCTCGATAAACATAAAAGAGATGGATGATATTGCTAAAAATTTTCCAATTATTCAAACTGTTGAAAAAACCGCTCTAACATCTGTTATGTCGAATAGTTTTGGTTTTGGTGGTACAAATGCAACTTTAGTTTTTGAGAAAATTTGATGTCATTACTTCATGGAAAAAAGGGTCTTATTATGGGCGTTGCTAATGAAAGATCTATTGCTTGGGGCATTTCAAAAAAACTATCAGAGGCTGGAGCAGAATTAGCTTTTACCTATGTTGGTGATGCACTGAAAAAAAGAGTTGTACCATTAGCTCAATCTTTAGGTTCAAAAATAATATTAGATTGCAATGTGGAAGATGAAAAACAAATTGAAGATACATTTTCTGATATTAAAAAAAATTGGGGTAATATAGATTTTGTAGTTCATTCTGTTGCCTTTTCAGATAAATCAGAGCTAAGTGGCGAATATTTATCAACATCAAGAGAAAACTTTCTTAATAGTATGTTAATTTCATGTTTTTCTTTTACAGAAGTTGCAAGGCATTCAGCTCCATTATTAAATAAAGGTGGGAGTCTGATAACACTTACATATGAGTCATCAAAAATTATACCAAATTATAATGTAATGGGAGTGTGTAAATCAGCATTAGAAACAAGCACAAAATATTTAGCAAGAGATCTCGGTAAACGGGGGGTTAGAGTAAACGCTATAAGTGCAGGCCCGATAAAAACATTGGCAGCCTCTGCGATTGGCGATGCAAAATTTTTATATAAATGGAATGAAGATCATTCTCTACTAAAACGAAATGTTAATATCGAAGATATAGGAAATTCAGCATTATATCTACTAAGTGATCTAGCAGCAGGAGTAACTGGAGAAATACATTATGTCGATGCTGGATATAACAAAGTTGGAATGCCTGATCCAAAAAATATTGTTTAGATATATTTATTAAAATTCTTGATTAAAATTTTAATTTTGTTTGATGTAAAAATTTCTTTTTTTCCATATATTCTCTTATAAGAAAGATCTAGTTTTTTTGCTAATTTTAAATACATATCTGGCCAGTCTTTATGAGTTATTTCTATAATTTTTGTTTTTTTATTACAAAATAATATATTAGTTAAACCAGCACCATGCATTCCTATAATAATTTTGGCATTTTGAAATAAAATTATTTGTGTAAAAAAATTTAATTTTGAAAGTTGTATTATTTTAAAACCTCTTTTCTGTAGTTTTTTTTTTAACATTTCTTCATTTGCAATTGACCTATCTTTAAAAATATTACCATCTTCTCTACTTATATAAACCTTTGATGGTTTAAACATGCTAGTGATTTTATTTTTTTTAATGTATTTTATAAATTTTTGTCTAAGTTTAAATAATAAAACTTTATTTAAGAAAATATAGTTATTGTTATTTGAAGTAAGAATTATTTCATTAAACGATAAAAATTTATTATCCTTTAAACTTATAAAATTTACATAACTTTTAAAAAATGGTTTTAATGAATTTATATGATAAGGTTTGTGATATGCAGGAACTAATAGATTAATATTTTTTTTGTTTTTTAACTCCTGTTCAAGTATAATTAACCTTGGTAAAACATCTATCATCCAATGGTAATAATTATTTTTTGCGTCCCTTCCTGATAATATTGAAATAACTTTACAATCAAAATGTTTACAAAACTTTAGAATTCCATATTTAACTATATTAGACTCTGAATTTAAATCCTTAACATCAATCGATATTTTTTTAATTATTTTAGTATCGTAAATATAAAAATATTTCTCCTCTGAGGTATCTACATAGACGTTCGATTTTTTTAAATTAAATATACTAAAAATTTTATTCCCGAAAGTAATTTTTTTCTCTGATAATATTTTTGGAGATATTTTTGTAGTAGCTAAACTAATTTTACCATTTATAAAAAAAAAACGGTCTAAGTAAAATTTTGTAAAGTTTCTTGATCATAATTAATTGGCATTTTTCATAGACAGTTTAACTTTTCCTCGATCAAAACCTATAACTTTAACGCTAACTTCATCACCCTCTTTGACAACATCAGTTACTTTTTCTACTCTTTTCTCTGCTAATTGAGAAATATGAACTAGACCATCTTGCTTTCCAAGAAAATTTACAAAAGCACCGAAGTCCATAATTTTAACAATTTTTCCTTTATAAATTTTTCCAACTTCTGGTTTTTCAATTATTTCATTAACCATTTTGATAGCTTTATTTCTTGTCTCCTCATCTGGCGCTGATACTGTTACTATTCCATCATCATTAATGTCTACCTTCGCACCAGATTTTTCAACAATTTCTCTTATTGTAGCTCCTCCTTTACCAATGATCGCAGCAATTTCTTTCTTTTCAACTTGAATTTTTTCCATTTTAGGAGTGTATTTTGATAATTCACTATTTGATTTGCTAATTGCTTTTGACATCGATTTAAGAATTTTCAATCTACCATCCTTTGCTTGCTGGAGTGCAGTTTCCATTATCTCAAAGGTTATGCCCGTGATTTTAATATCCATTTGCAAAGATGTGATTCCTTCAATTGTACCCGCAACTTTGAAATCCATATCACCTAAATGATCCTCGTCACCCAAAATATCACTTAATACTGAGTACTTTTCTCCCTCTTTTATTAATCCCATAGCAATACCCGCAATAGGCTGAGGCAATGGAACACCCGCATGCATCAATGACATTGATGCTCCACAAACGGTAGCCATCGATGACGATCCATTTGATTCTGTAATTTCTGAAACTACACGGATTGTATAAGGGAACGAATCCTTGCTCGGTAGTGATGTATTAATAGCTCTCCAGGCCAGTTTTCCATGACCAATTTCTCTTCTACCTGTTCCAATACGTCCTACTTCACCAACCGAAAATGGCGGAAAATTGTAATGTAACATAAATCCTGATTTCATCATGCCATCTAAACTTTCAATTTTTTGCTCATCTTCTGCTGTCGACAATGTGGTTGCAACAAGCGCTTGTGTTTCTCCACGTGTAAATAAAGCAGAACCATGAGCTCTTGGTAAAATTCCTACTTCGCAACTTATATCTCTCACGTCATCTAGTTTTCTTTCATCTATTCTTACTTTGTTTTTTAAAATATTAGTTCTTACTATGTCTTTTTCTATGGACTTAAATTGATCCATTACCTCAACATTTGTATAATTATCATTATTTTCATATTCTTTCTCTAGTAGCTCCTTACACTCATTTATTAATAACGATCTTTTCTTTTTTTCTTTTTCTGAGAATGCTATCTTAAGTTTTTTATCAACTAAATTTGAAATCTCTTTTTTCAACTCATCAAAATTTTTATTTTCTATCTCAATTTTTTCTTTTTTAACCTCAACCTGTAAATCTGAAATCATTTTAATTACATCTTTAAAATTGTCATGACCATATTTTACAGCATCTAGCATTTGTTTTTCACTTAATCCAGAAGCCTCAGACTCTACCATAAGTACAGCATTTTCAGTACCAGCTACAACCAACTCTAAAGATGAATTTTTAATTTCTTCTTTATTTGGATTAAGAACAAATTTATCATCAACTAAACCTACTTTTGAAGCAGCTACTGGGCCCATGAATGGCAAACCAGAAATACTTAAAGCTGCCGAACTTGCTATTACAGCTAAAATCTCTGGGTCATTTTCTTTATCATATGATAACACAGTAGCCAAAACTTGAGTTTCATTTCTAAAAGATGTTGGAAATAATGGTCTTATTGGTCTATCAATAAGCCTAGATATCAAAGTTTCATTTTCAGTCGGCCTTGCTTCTCGCTTAAAATATCCACCTGGTATCTTTCCAGCAGCATAATACTTCTCTTGATAATTAACGGTTAAGGGGAAAAAATCAATTTCAGGTTTTGCTTTTTTGGCTGCTACTGCTGTTGCTAGTATAACGGTATCTCCCGATCTAAGAATTATTGATCCGTTGGCTTGTCTAGCTACTTGGCCTGTTTCTAAAGATAATTTTTTTCCACCCCAGATAATCTCTTTTTTAATTCTTTTAAACATGATTTATTTTCTCAAATCTAACTGCTTGATTAATTTTTGATAATCTTCAGGTTTTTTCCTATTTAAATAATCAAGTAACTTTTTTCTTTTTATAATAAGCTTATTTAATCCTGTATTAGAATGTTTATCTTTCTTGTTTTTAGAAAAATGAGTCGTTAAATATTTTATTCTTTCAGTTAAAATGCTAATTTGTACCTGTGTAGATCCCGCATCCTTTGTATGCATTTTGAATTTATCAATTAATTTATTTTTATTTATAATTTTTTTCATTTATGCTTTAAGTATTCTTTTTGGATAAAAATAACCACTCTTAACAGTTCCTAATGCTAGTATGTGTTTTGAAGATGAAATTATGTAATTTTCAAAGTTTGAACTACCTATTTCTTCGTACATGCTTACTTTCATTCCGTTTTTAATAAGCTCTAATCTTTTATCGTCTAATTTAATTTGGGGTATATGATACAAAACCTCAGGAATATCAAGTATGAATTTTTTTAATTCTTCTTTTTTTTTCATATTCATGCAAAAATCAAGCTTTAATGACCTTTTATTGGTAAAAATTCCAATTCTACGTCTATCAATTTGAGTACAATAAGCTACTGTATTTAGCAGTTTAGCCAAATCTTTAACAATAGACCTTACATAACAACCAGTTTTACATTTTATTAAAAAAATAGATTTTTTTTGAATAATGTCATGTTTTAACAATTTTATATTATTAACAAATATCTCCTTGGGTCGGATATTGAATTTTAATCCTTTCCTAGCTAAATCATATGCTCTGCGACCGTTTATTCTTACAGCTGAATATGTTGGAGGGGTTTGTAAAATTTTGCCTTTAAATTTATTTAAAATTGATAATATTGAACTTTTTGCAGGAATAATATCGTTCTTTTTAAGAATAACACCCTCTTTGTCTAAGGTTGTGGTTTCTATTCCCCATCGAACTTTAAATAAATATGTTTTATCTAAATTTTCAAAATATTTTATTGACTTAGTGCTTTCGCCAATGGCAATTGGTAATAAGCCCGTTGCTAACGGATCTAAAGTTCCAGCGTAACCTGTTTTTTTTAAATTAAATTTTTTTTTCAAAATATTTAAACAATAATTAGACGTAAATCCTTCTGGTTTATTCAACATTAACCAACCATTCATTGATTTTCACTCTTTGTTTTTTTTAATAATTTTTTCAATTTTTTCCGCATAATCGAAGGACTCATCTAAAACAAACTTTAAATTAGGCATAAATTTTGCTGTCCAATTTTTTGATGCTTTAAATTTAATTTCCTTCGAAAAATTATTTAATACTTCTAAAAACTCGTCACTTCTTTGTCCGATAAGTGGAATAAAAAAAATTTTAGCATATTTAAAATCTGGTGATATTCTTGCTTCCGTAACTGTTATCAATTTTGAGTCAATAGTAGGAAAAATAATTATCTCATTTAAAAAAATTTTTGCTAATATTTTTTTCAAATTCTCTCCTGCTTTGAGTTGTCTCTGAGAAAAAGGCTGATCGTAAAGGTTTTGAGACATATTACTAGTTTTCTATTTTTACGGTTTTAAATATTTCTAATATATCACTTTTTTTAATATCGTTAAAATCTTTTAGTCCTATACCACACTCTAATCCAGCCTTAACCTCTTTTGCTTCATTTTTTTCTCTAAATAAACTTTTTACTTTACCTGTATAGATGGTTTTTCCGTCCCTAATTAACCTGACATCAGAATTATTTCTTACTTCTCCTTCCTTAACTTTTACTCCAGCTATTTGACCAATTTTTGAAACTTTAAATACCTCAAGCACTTCACACGTACCTTTGCTTTCTTCTTTTGTTTCAGGCTCGAATAATCTCTCAGTAGATTTTTTTATAAAATCTAAAGCTTCATATATTATATTAAAATAATTAATATTTATTTTATAACTATTGGAAAGCTCTTTTGCTTCTTTATTTGGCCTAATATTGAAACCAATTAATGTAGCATTAGATGCCTTGGCTAAAGTAATATCTGTTTCAGTAATTGGACCCACAGCACTTAATATTAATTTAGGGATAACCCCTTTAATTTGAATTTTTGAAATTGCATTTGCTAATGCTTCTAATGATCCATGAACATCTGCTTTTAAAATAATATTTAATTTTCCTTCTTTTTCTTTATTCTCAAAAATATTATCTTTATTAGATGATTGACCATTTTTTTTATTTTTTTGAATATTTTCCCTATATAATATTATTTCTTTTATTTGGTTTTCATCTTTTAAAACTACAAAATCATCCCCGGCATCATTCACTTTATTTAATCCAATAATTTCTACTGGTGATGAAGGTTTTGCCTCTAATAAATCCTTGCCATTATGATCATAAATTGCTCTGACTTTCCCACTAGAAATTCCGCTTACAAACAAGTCCCCTTTTTTTAATGTACCAGATGTTACTAATATAGTTGACACAGGTCCTTTGCCTTTATCAAGCCTAGACTCAATCACAACACCTTTCGCTGATTGTTTCGAGTTTGTTTTGAGATCTAAAATTTCTGACTGCAATAGTATCGCCTCTTTAAGTTTATCAAGATTAGTTTGTTTTAAAGCGGATATTTCAATACACAGAATTTCACCTCCTAAATCTTCCACAATTAGCTCGTGCTCTAAAAGTTGGTTTTTTACTTTAATTTTATCAATTCCTTGTAAATCACATTTATTAATTGCAACTATGATTGGCACTTTTGCTGCTTTTGCATGTTTAATTGCTTCAATGGTTTGCGGCTTTATTCCATCATTTGCAGCGACAACCAAAACGACAATATCTGTAATTTTTGATCCGCGAGCTCTCATTTCAGTAAAAGCAGCATGACCGGGAGTGTCTATAAATGTTATTAAACCTTTTTCCTTAACTTCTATTTGATAAGCTCCTATATGCTGGGTTATACCACCACTTTCTGTTGAAACTACATTGGTTTTTCTTAAAGCATCAAGCAATGATGTTTTACCGTGGTCGACATGTCCCATTATAGTAACTACAGGTGCTCTAGGTTCAATTTTTTCAACCTCATTATCTTTTAAAATATCTTTAAGGCTGTCCTCGGGAATTTTATCACGTTTTGGATTATGACCGAATTCATTAACTATAAATTCCGCTGTGTCAGCATCAATAGTATGGTTAATTGTGACTTTAATCTTCTTTTCCAATAAATACTTGATTATAGATGTTGCTCTTTCGGCCATCCTATTAGCCAATTCTTGGATTGTTATTACTTCTGGAATAACTACTTCTCTTTTAACTTTTGAAATACCTAAGTTACTATTATCAGTCTTTTTTAGTACTTTATCTCTAGCTCTTTTTACAGAAGCTTCACTTCTTTGTCTTATATCTACATCAGAGTCAGATAAGGCGCGGCCAATAGTTAATTTTCTTTTATTTTCAAAAGTTTTTTTTGATGATGTTTTTTTCTTGCCTTTAAATAATTCTTCTTGTATTTTTTTTTTTCGCCCACTCTTTTACTTTTTTTTGCTTATCATCTTGAATGGTAGGGGGTTTTAAACTAAATTTTATATTTTTTTTTGCTGAGCTATTTTTAAAGTTATTACTCGGCGATGAAAATTTTTTATAATTTTTGTTATTTCTAGAATCTTGTGTACCAGTCCTTGGTTTAGGTGTGCCTTTGAAGTTTTTTAAAGTTAATTTTTTTTTCTTTTCTTTTGAATTCATTAGTTCCTACCTTTATCCTCATATATTAAAAACTTTTTTTCTTGCTCTCATTATTAAATCTTCCGCATCTTTTTTTGGCAAATTAAATTCTTCTAAAATACCATCAAATTTTTCTCTTTTACCTTTAATTTCATCATATCCCCCGATTATTTCATCGGTAGATAACTCTGCAAAATCTTTTAAAGTTTTTATATTCTCTTCCCCAAGTGTAAGTAACATTCCCAATGTTAGACCTTTATGGTTCGCTAAATCTTCTTCAATGCCTAATTCCTGGACTTTATTTGCTATTTCCTTAGCTTCTTCTTCTAAGTGCTCTTTAGCTCTGTTCTTAAGTTCATTGGCAGTTTCTTCGTCAAAACCTTCTATTTTAAGAAAGTCTTCAGTTTTTGCATTATCAATATCAATAATTGAATTGAAGCCTTCGGAAACTAATAATTGTGCCATTGTGGTATCTATTTCTAAATTTTTAACAAATTTTGATGTATTGTCTTTAAATTCTGTTTGTCTTTTTTCGGATTCTTCCTTATCTGTTAAAATATCAATTTCATAATCTAATAATTTTGATGCAAGTCTAACATTTTGACCTCTTCTACCAATAGCTTTACTTAAATTGTTTTCGTCAATAACGACTTCTATTCTAGAGTTATCATCATCTATTGCTACTTTCATGACCTCTGCAGGAGACAAAGCACTTACTACTAATTTTGAATTATCATCAACCCAGTTTATTATATCGATTTTTTCGCCTTGAAGTTCATTAACAATTGTTTGTACTCTACTACCTCTCATTCCAACACATGCACCAACCGGATCAATAGAACTATCTTTAGACTGTACGCATATTTTAGCTCTACTCCCTGGATCTCTTGCTACTGACTTTATTACTATCGTACCCTCATAAATCTCAGGTACTTCTTGCTTGAACAAACTTGCCAAAAACTGTGGATGAGCTCTTGATAAAAATATTTGTGGTCCTTTATTCTCTCTTTTAACTTCATAACAGTATGCTTTGATACGATCTCCATTTTTAATATTTTCTCTTGGTATTAATTCCTCTCTTCTGATTACCGCCTCGGACTTTTGTAAATCTACAATTATATTTCCATACTCTGATCTTTTTACAATTCCACTTAATACTTCCCCGACCTTATCTTTAAATTCATTAAATTGTCTCTCTCTCTCAGCGTCTCTAATTTGCACTGAAATTACTTGTTTGGCAGTTTGTGCTGCAATTCTTCCAAAATCTATTGGCGGTAATTCTTCTTCTATGACATCCCCTAATTGATAATTTGAATTAATTTTTTGAGCCTGATTAAGATCAATTTCAGAATGTGAATTTATAACTTTTTCAACAACAAGAAGTTTTCTTCCCAGCTCAATTTTACCTGTATCTCGATCAATTTTCACGTAAATTTCATTTTCCGATCCATATCTTGTTCTGGCTGCTTTCTCTATTGCTGACTCCATAGAATTCAAAACTATATTCTTATCTATAGACTTCTCGTCTGCTACCGCATCAGCAATTTTTATAATTTCAGTGCTATCAATTCTATTATTTAGCATAAGTTTTCTGTTATAAAAAAAAATGGGCATACGCCCATTACAATTTAAATTTAAATATGAAAGAAAGTACTATAAAACTTAGCTTATATCAATCGTTAAAAAATAAAGCCTTTTATTTAGTTTTTTTGCGCGGTTTAAATACTTAGTTTTTGCAATTTTAAATTTTTTTGTCGAAAATGATATAATTTTTTTTTTTTGTAATAGGTTTTTTGTTATTTGAAGAATGTTTGAAAAATAATCAAAATTATCACTTAGAAAGTAAATTTTTTTCGATTTTAATACAATTTTTTTAATAAATTCTTTATTTAATAATCTCCTTTTTTTATGTTTTTTTTTATGCCAAGGATCAGGAAACAAAATATAAATACTGTCAAAAATAAATTTTTTAAAAACTGAAATAAATATTTGAGCTGGTTCAGTGTAAATTAACACATTATTAATATTGTTTTTTAGACAGTAATCAGCCAGAAAATACTGTCCATTTAACAATGGTTCGATACCTATTATTTTTTTATTTTTGTTGCGCTGTGATAATTCTATTACGTTCTCACCCATTCCAAATCCTATTTCTAATATCAATTTAGTTTTCTTTATTTTTGAAATTGGATACTTCTTTTGGAATATTTCAAAATTTTTTTTTTTATTTTAGACACTTTTCTAATTCTAGATCGACCAAAAAAAATTTTTTCGTTCATATTTTCTCAAATAGACTTTTCAGATTTAAAGACTCCCAAGAAAAAGACCCGTCATCAAGAGTTTTTCTGCCAAAATGGCCATAACTTGCTGTCTTTTTATATATTGGATTATTAAGTTTTAGAAGTTTTCTTATACCTTTAGGACTAAGATCAATATTTTTTTTAATTAAAGAAATTATTTTTTCATCTAGATTTTTTAAATCTTGAAATAAATTTACGTAAATAGAAATAGGTTGAGAGATTCCAATTGCATAAGATAATTGAATTAAGCATTTATCTGAAAGACCTGATGCTACTAAATTTTTTGCTAAATATCTTGCTACGTAAGCTGCCGATCTATCTACTTTAGTGGGGTCTTTTCCAGAAAATGCCCCTCCACCATGAGGAGCTGCTCCACCATAAGTATCTACAATTATTTTTCTTCCCGTTAAACCTGTGTCTCCATCGGGACCGCCTATTACAAATCTGCCAGTTGGGTTTACAAAAAATTTATTAGAAGGAATATCCCAATTATTAGGTAAAGCCTTTTTTATTACTGGCTCAACAATTTTTTTTACATCATCTTGATTTAGATTTTCATCATGCTGAGTAGATAATACAATAGAGTCTATATTATTTGGTTTACCGTTAACATAATTAATTGAAACTTGACTTTTAGAGTCAGGACCAAGTCCTATTATTGATTTTGATTTTCTTTCTTTAGATAATGCTTCTAAAATTTTATGTGAAAATATTATTGGTGCCGGCATAAATTCAGGAGTCTCATTACATGCGTATCCAAACATAATTCCTTGATCGCCTGCGCCTTCATCTTTAATCCCTGATGAATCTACACCTAAAGCTATATCATCTGACTGTTTATGGAGGTAATTATGAAATTCTAAAATTTTATAATCAAAACCCTTCTGATTATAACCTATATTTTTAATCTCATTTCTCACAAGATTTTCAATTTCAGTAGACTCGATTTTGGGACCTCTTATTTCACCAGACAAAATAACCTTATTTGTTGTTGCTAGTGTTTCACAAGCTACTCTACTTTCATTAAACTTGGATAAATATAAATCCAAGACTGCATCAGAAATGATGTCACATAATTTATCAGGGTGGCCTTCTGAAACTGACTCACTTGTAAAAATATAATTTTTTTTCACTTAATTATTCTCTTAAAAATATTCTGAAGTACTAAAAGGATTACAATTAGTAAAGAAAATATTAAATTTCCATATTTGCTAAACAGTGTATTATTCTCTAACAAATACGCTTTTGTATGTATTTTACCACCATTTATTAATGACTTTTCTTTATGAATTAAACCGTTCGGCAATATGCTGGCTGTAATTCCTTGATTTGTCGATCTGATTACTTGTTTACCCTCCTCAATTGCACGAAAAATAGAGTGATAGAAATGCTGATAAGTTCCTATTGATTTATTGAACCAGCCATCTTCAGATAAATTTATAATAATATCAAAATTATGTTTTTCTGTATTAATTCTTCCAGAATAAATTATTTCATAACAAATAATAGGCAACAGGTTAGTACCATTAATTTTAATTATGTTTCTATATGTGCCCTTTGTAAATGAATCATAGCCAAAAGTGATCTTTTTAAACCCCACTCTTCTTATCAATTTTTCAAAAGGAATATATTCTCCGAATGGAACAAGTTTTATTTTGTTATATTTATCTAATATTTTACCTTGAGAATTAACTACTATTATTGAGTTGTAAGTTTTTTTATTATATTTGTTAATCGCACCTAATATAATTTTTTGATTACTTCTAAATCTTGAGGAAAATATTTTTTCTAAGTTTTTGATATTTGGTTTAAAGTCTTCTAAATAAATTGAACCTTCTGGCCATACAAATATTGTATCCTCATTGTGGTTTTCTGGATCGCTAATTTCTATTAAATTATTTAAATGTTTAGTAGGTCTGTTATAAATATTCAGTATATTTTCATTCGGTTGTAAAATAACAAAATCTGTTTCTTGTTTTATTAATTTTTGGTCAAGCAATTTTTTCCCAACTACAAAAAAAAGGAATAATGATAAAATAGTAGTGAAAACAATTAACACTTTATTTATTAATTTTAAATTACATAAAAGCAAATAAGGTATGCAAAATAATATTATTAGTAATAATTCTAAACCATGTGTGCCAATTATTTTTAGGTATTGAAGGAACTCTATTTTGTCACTTAATGTATAAACAACTAAATTCCAGGGAAATCCTGTAAATATTACTCCTCTTAGAAACTCGATTAATACAAAAATAATGGAAAAAACTAAAACTGAATCAAAAGATTTTTCTACAAAATTCTTAAATATTAGGAAAATTAGACCGTAAAATATTGATAAAATAATTGGTAATAATATAATTGCAACTGGTTTAAGAATTTTAAGATTTTCATCAAAATTTAGTGAATAAGATATCCAATATAATGAAAATAAAAAATACCCAAATCCAAACAAAAGACCTGATAAAAAAAAAAATTTATAATTTTTGATTTTGTTTTTTTCTAATAAAAATAACAATATAGGAAAGACTAAAAATCCAATGAAAGTATAGTTATAGGGAGGTAAAATGAAAGTTAATAATGACCCTAAAATAAAAAAAATTATATAAATAAATTTAGAAAAAACAACTCTATCTAAATTACTCATTTTAATTTTTTAAAATTTGTATTTTCTTTATTTTTCTAGGATCAGAATCTAAAATTTGAAATTTTATATTTTCAAAATTGATTATTTCACCATTAGATGGCACACGATTTATTAATGAAAATACGAAACCTCCTATTGTATCAATTTTCTTTTTTTTATTCTGATCGTAAATTTTAATATTAGTTTCTTTATAAAAGTCATTTAAAGAGATATTTGCATTCACAATAAACTTATTTTCATTAATTCTTTGAATTTGTTCATTTTCATCCTCATCGTGTTCATCTTGAATCTCACCAACAATTTCTTCAACTAAATCCTCTATTGTAACTAAGCCATCTGTACCACCATGCTCATCTATAACTAATGCCATATGTAATTGGGTAGCTTGCATTTTTAATAATAAATTCAATACTGGCATTGATGGTGGGACAAATAAAACCTCCTTCAATATTTTTGCAATATCATATTTTTCATTTCTATTTGAAAAGAATCTAATGACATCTTTTATATGAACCATTCCCAAAACATCATCGAGGTCTTTTCTATACACTGGAATTCTTGAGTGCGCTTCTTGCTCTATTATTTTTACAATTTGATCCAATTTGCAATCGTGAGATATGGATATGATTGACGCTCTTGGTATCATAACATCAACAACTTTAAGTTTATTAATACTTAAAATATTTTCTAATATATTTCTTTCTTTAAGAGATAATGTTTTATTACTATTTAAATATATTGACTTGTTTTTTATTACGTCTTGAATGCTTTTCCTGACATCCTGTTCATATTTAAAAGGATTTAACTTATTAAATATTTTTTTTAGATTATTGTTTAGTGCCATTTATAAAGTTAAAATTTTTTTTTGTTTTTCTTCCATCTTTAAGTAATTTTTTTTATTATCATGATCATACCCTATTAAATGTAAAAATCCATGTATCATAATTTTTTTTAAATATACTTCAAAATTTTCTTCTTGCTTTTTTATATAATTATATGAGATAGCCAAATCTCCTAAATAAATATTTTTTTTATTTATTTTGCCTTTATAAAATTTTTTATCCTCCCAAGGAAATGATAGAATATCTGTGTCTTTATTTTTTTTTCTGTATTTAAAATTCAATCTTTTTACATTTTTAGTATTAGTTAATAAAACTGTTAATTCAATATTTTTAAATTTGAAAGCGCTTATAGAATTTACTGAACTTTTTAATGTCCTGTTCACAAATTTTTCTAAATTCGGAACTTTTTTCCTCCAATTAGTTTTATCATCTATTAATAAATTTATTTTATGCATTACTGGTTTTTTTTATAAGCGTCTATAATTTTTATTACTAATGGATGCCTTTGAACATCTGTAGCTTCGAATCTTATGATTTTAATATCTTGTATATTCTCTAAAATATTAACTGATTTTAATAACCCGGAGTATTTGCTGGCTGGTAAATCTACTTGACTAGGATCGCCATTTATAACCATAGTGGTGTTTTTGCCTAATCTAGTTAAAAACATTTTAATTTGTGTTTCTGTTGCATTTTGCGCTTCATCTAAAATTACAAACGAGTCTTTTAACGTTCTACCTCTCATGAATGCTAGTGGTGCTATTTCAATAGATCCATCTTCAATTTTTTTTTGCATTTTTTCATATCCAAGCAATTCATATAAAGAATCATAAAGTGGTATTAAGTAGGGATCAATTTTTTCTTTCATATCACCTGGTAAAAAACCTAAATTTTCACCTGCCTCAACTGCAGGTCTAGACAAAATAATTTTTTTTACGTCTCCATTGACCAATTTATTGACTCCAACGGCTACTGATAAAAATGTTTTACCAGTACCAGCTGGACCTAGTGAAATTATAATATTATTTTTATTTAAAAAATTTACATACTTTTTTTGACTGTCTGTTCTAGCGAAAACTGATTTTTTTGGTGTTTTTATTGAAATATCAGAGTCTAAGTTATCATTAACTTCTTCAAATTTAAAAAATGATTTTATATCCTCTTCCTCAAGATTATTTTTTTCTTCAGTTTTACGTAACAGTTTGTCTATTGTATTAACTACAATTTTAATTCTCTCCGAAGAACCTTTTAAAGTAATTAAATTGCCCCTCAAGTTTATTTTAACATTTGAAATTTTTTCTAAAGCTCTAAAATTATTGTCTTGGGGACCAGCAACTTTTCTTAATGCCTTATTGTCATTGATGTAGAGGCTAGTGCCCTCATTATCATTTTCTAGTATTTGAAAGAAATTTGTAGACAAATTTTTATTAAGCCAGCTTACCAAATAACGTGTTTTTATTATAGTCAATTATTCTAATATTTTTTACATCACCTACTTTAATTCCTTTATTTTCGACAAATACGGGTTGAGAATAAATATTTTTACCAAAAAATTGAAGGTTATCCTTTGTTGGATTTTCAAATAATACTTCATGATCTTTATTCGACTGCAAAATGCTCCATTTATTTTGAATATTCAATAGTAGATCTTGTGTAATTCTTAACCTTTTTTTGGTAAGATTAGCTGGTAAATTTTCACAGTTAACTGATGGCGTACCAGGCCTTTCACTATAAATAAATGAATAGGAATTTATAAAATTAATTTCTTTTATTAAGTTTAAAGTATCTTGAAAATCCTGCTCACTTTCACTTGGATATCCAATTATAAAATCACTAGAAAATTTAAGTTTTGGTTGTGCTGAAAGAAGTTTATCAATTAAATTTATGTATTTTTCTCTTGTATAGTTTCTATTCATTAATTTTAAAATTTTGTTTGATCCTGACTGAACTGGTAAGTGTAACTGTGGCATTAATTTGTCTTCATATTTAAATAAATTAATAAGTTCATCATTAAAATCTAATGGGTGCGAGGTAGTAAATCTTATTCTTTCTATTTTTTTTATTTTAGCTACTTCTGCTATTAAATGAGATAAGTCAAATTCATTTTTTTTATAAGCGCTTACATTTTGACCAAGTAATATAATTTCTTTTGCACCATTAGTTGCTAACATTTTTATTTCATAAATTATTTCATCTATAGACCTAGAGTATTCTGGACCTCGCGTATACGGTACTACACAAAATTTACAAAATTTATCACATCCCTCCTGAATTGTAACAAAATTAGAAACTTTCGAACTTTTGGTTTTTATTTCATTTATTCGATCAAATTTTTCAATTACATCAAAATCTATATTAATTACTTTTTTTTTTTATTTCATATTCTTTGATTAATTCAGGTATGTTTTGATATGATTGAGGACCTACAATTATATCTACAAAATCACTCTTTTCAAAAACTATGCTTGACTCAGCTTGTGCTATACAGCCTGCTAATATAAAAACAGGTTTATTTTTTTTATTTTTAAATTTCTTTTTTATTTTACCAATATCTGAATATAATTTTTGATTAGCTTTCTCTCTAATGTGACAAGTATTAAATACTACATAATTTGCATCTTCCGGAAAATAAACTTTTGAATATTTGAGTGAGCACAATAAATCAGATATTTTATTAGAGTCGTATTCATTCATTTGACATCCAAAAGTTTTTATATAAAAGTTTTTCATTAGCTAGCTTTTTTTCTTTACCTTTTTGCAATATAGTTCAAGTCTATGATCAACAAGTTCATATCCAAGTTTTGATGCCAATTTCTTTTTTAAATTTTCTATTTCATCATCAACAAACTCAATAATTTCGCCTGTGTTTACATCAATTAAATGATCGTGATGTGTTTCTGTAACTGCTTCATATCTTGATTTACCAGCTTTAAAATCATGCCTATCAATAATATTATATTCTTCTAATAATTTTACTGTTCTATAGACAGTTGCAATACTAATTTTTTTGTCAACTTTTATTGCCATTTGATGCAATTGATACACGTCTGGGTGAAATTTAGTATCTGAGACAGTTTCCTCTAATAGTTTTACGATGATTTTTCTTTGGTCTGTTAGACGTAAACCTTTTCTAATACATTTTTTCTCTATATCTACGGCGAATGGTGACAGAGATTTTTTAATCATTTTTAAAATCTATAATGTTTATTAAACATTTGAAATACTTTTGTAATTATTATTAAGTTTTTTTTTGTATTTTTTGAGGTCTTCCTTAGAAATCTCAATAATAATGACTTTTTTTAACAAATTGACTGTTTTTATAAAAGTTAAAAAATTTCTTCTTATTATATTGTTATTTATATTTATATTATAAAAAACATGTGAAATTTTATAAAAATTTAATTTATAATAATCTAAAAAATATTTAAATAAATTTGAAACATTTTCAGATTTTTTAAATTTATTATTTTTAGAAATTACTTTACTATTTTTTTTTGACATAAATCTTATTTCAGATTTTGTTACCTCTATTAATATAAAGGTTAATGTTTCGGGCATTTATATTATGCTTGATTATGTTTATTTGTTGGTAAAAGGATTGACTTATCAAAATCAGTTAAAGAATTATGTTCAATAATTTGCTTTAAATAAAGCACATATTTTTCACCTATTTCTGAGTAAGTTGTTAAGTGGTTAGCTAGTTCTATTGAGTTAACACTATTTTTAGATTTTCTCATTTTTGCTCTCAATTCTCTAAACGGTTCATAAGATTTATGAGTATTGAGATTTTTTTTGTACGCTTTTACAGATGCCCTTATTATTTGAAATTTTGTAACTTCAAACTTTTCAGAGTTAGATCTTTCTTTTGGAACAAATCCAGTTCCTAATGCCCATGTTCTTTGTCCAAACAATGAATTTCCTTCTAAAGCAAATCTGGATGTACCCCAGCCACTTTCGTAAGCTGCTTGAGCAATAGCTATGGACGGTGGAATTATATCAACTTTTTCTAAAAGCTTTTTAATATCATTATTTTTTACTCTATACTGTTTAAATTTTTTATCTAACCACTTTTTATCATTTGGGGTAATAGAATTGGAGTTAGCTAAAAACTTGATTTTTTTTCTTACTAATAAAATCTTTTCATTTTCCGATAACACTAATGGTAAAACTACTTGTATAAAAACTTGTTTTCTTTGAATTATGCTATCTAATTCATTAATTCCTCGGGGTAGTTGCGTAAAAAATACTGGCTTAACCGGCTTGCCGTTTCTAATTTCTTTTAAATCATATTTTAATTCTTCAAATAACGCTATTAAGCTTCTAGCTGGTGGAGTATTATATCCTCTAGTATCTTTTTCCGAAAAAAATCTTTTATCCATATCTTCCACAACCTCATTACTTTGATCAATTGAGTTTTTAGAAATTGTATAAGTGGATTTTACCAGTGAGGTATTTGTTTGTATAAAACCTGGCAATAATACAAAAGCAAATACAGTTGAGACTAGTGCGCCAGCTTGTAATAAATTTGTTACATATATTTTTTTAAGTTCTTTTTTTGTAATTTTTGGGGTTAAATCTTTAGGTGGTTGAATACTACTTTTTAAAAGTATTAGCTCAAGCTGTTTTACTGTTAAATTTCGTCCCCTATCTCTATAAAAAAGATACTCCTCAACTTCGTTTTCTTCTGCGACTTTGATTAAGTTTTCTAAATGGCTGTAATTATTTTTCATCAAAGTTTAAAGCCTCAACTGAATTTACTTCAGGTACATAATGCTTTATCATTCTCTCAACGCCATGCTTTAATGTTATTGTTGAACTTGGACATCCAGCACAAGCGCCCTTTAATAAAACCTCTGCAACACCATCTTTGTAATTTTTAAGTTGAATATCTCCTCCGTCCATTGCTACTGCTGGTCTTATTTTTTCGTCTAATACTTGTTGAATTCTAATTGATATCTCGTCTTTAAAATTATTATTATTCTTAAAAAAGAATTTTTTCATTTCTTTATTAATACTTTGCCTTACTACATTTAGAATATCGGGTAGAATATTTGCCCAGTCAGATTCTTTCTTTTTTTTTATTGATATAAAGTCTTTGTCTATAAAAATTAATTCAAGGTTATTTAAACTGAATAAATCTTTTACAAGTTTAATCCCTCCGTGATCATCAGGAGTAAATTCTTTGGAACCATCTGATATTTCAAAATCAATATTAAGCTTTTTTGTTTCTGGATTTGGCGTATTTGTAACATTAATCATAAAGTGTTTTTTAGCAATTATTATTTATAACGCAACCCCTAAGCTATTAAATCAATATCTTTTTCTTCTAAGCTTCCTGGCACTATCACGATAGGTATAGATAATTCTTTAATTTTCTTGCTAGTTAAGGCTTTAATTATCGGTCCAGGGTCCTCGCTATTTGACGCGGATGCTAAAATTAAAAATCTAATATCTTGGTCTTCTTTAAGCAATTTCAAAACTTGCTCAGCTCTATTACCTATTTTAATTATAATTTCAGATTCTATTTTAAACCTGCTTTTGATTTTTTGAGACCAAGTTCTACATATTTTTTTTGCTTCACTCGTTGCTTCTTGTTCGATAAGATTTTCTATTTTTGCCCATTGAGCATTGATAGCTGGATCAACAACATATAGTAGAGATAGCTTACCATCAGTATGTAATGCTCTATTTGCAGCAAAATAAACAGCGTTTCCTAATTCTTTGGATTCATCGATGATTACTAAAAATTTTTTTTTCATTAGTTTAAACCAATAATTTTTTTTATTTCAGTTAAATTTTTATTTGCAATGTTATTAGCTTTTTGTTCACTTGTATGTAAAATACTTTCAATATATTGTTTGTCTTTTTGAATTTCCTTAATTTTATTACTTATAGGCGATATTTTCTCAATCAATAACTCTGTTAATTCAGATTTAAAAATAGAAAACGTTTTACCTTCAAACTCATTGATAGTATTTTTTATCTCCACACCTTTTAAACTAGCATAAATAGAAATTAAATTTTTTGCTTCGTATCTTTTAGAGTTTTTATCCAATATACCTATATTAATGGCCTCGTTATCTGTTTTAGCTTTTTTTATTTTTTTAGAAATTTGATCATTATTATCTTTAAGATTAATTCTTGAAGAATCAGAAGGGTCTGATTTACTCATTTTACTTTTTGCGTCCCTTAAACTCATTATTCTTGAAACATTTTTTGGAATGATTGGTTCTGGAAGTGAAAAAAAATTCTTTAAATTAAAATCATTATTAAATTTTTGAGCTATATCTCTACACAACTCCAAATGTTGTTTTTGATCTTCTCCCACAGGCACATGAGTTGCTTTATAAATTAAAATATCTGCTGTCATGAGCACTGGATAAGTATAAAGTCCAATACTTGCTTTCTCCTTATTATCTCCAGCTTTTTCTTTGAACTGCGTCATGCGGTTTAACCAGCCTAATCTTGCAATACAGTTTAAAATCCAAGCTAATTCTAAATGAGCTGAGACTTTCGATTGTCTAAATATTGCATTTTTTTTATCATTTACACCTGATGATAAAAACGCTGATGCAGTTTCGAATATATGATTTTTAATTTCATCTTTATTATATTTGGATGTAATTGCATGATAATCCGCCAACATATAAAAACATTCATACTCATCCTGCAAACTAACAAAATTCTTAATTGCTCCCAAATAATTTCCTAAGTGTAAATTTCCTGTAGGTTGGATGCCAGATAATACTCTTTTATTTTTCATAATATTTAAATTCTTTTTATTCTAAAATCACGGATGCTGAAAGACCTAAACAATATTGAAAGCGCAAAATAAACAACAATAGAGGACGAAATAATGAAAATTAAATAGAAAAGTTTAGAAACACTGCTAGTCTCAAAACCGTGACTGAAATAAAAAAACTGAAAATATAATATTGAGCCCATAATTAAAGTACATACAAAAATTTTTGAAAATCTTTCAATAAATATTCTATCAAACTCATAATAGTTATCTTTTTTTAAGTAAAATTTATAAATAATAATTGAAATCCAACACGATACTGTCGTTCCGTAAGCAATGGAAATAAAACCTAAAGAATTAAAGAAGAAAACACTAATCAAAATATTTAATATTACTGTTACTATTGATACATGAAAAGGAAATTTTGTATTACCTCTAGCAAAATAAAAATTTGAATATAATTTTAACAGGGAAAAGGCGGGTAGACCATAACCAAAAATTATTAAGGCTTTTGATGTTTGATTAATACTTTTAATATCAAATGAACCATAGCCAAATAAACATGAAATAATTTGCTCAGATCCGATTACCATACCTACTGCCGCAGGTGCTGAAAGGAAAAGTGACAGTTCGACTGATCTATTCTGTAAAAATTTAATATTTTTATCTGAATCATTTTTCAAGCTTTTAGATAAAACTGGTAAAATTACTGTTCCAATGGCAATTCCTGTTAATGCTAATGGTAATTGATAAACTCTATCAGCGTAATATAGATAAGAAACCGCACTAGATTGAAATGACGCAATAATAGTTCCAACCAATATATTAATTTGCATTATTCCTGATGAAAATATACTTGGCAAAATTCTTTTGAAAAAATCTTTTATAAAATTTAAATTTAAAAATCTAAATCCGATTTTAGGTGCAAAATACTTTCTTACACAAAATAATAAAATCAAAAATTGAATTATGCCTGAAAAAAAAACAGCTAAAGACATGCTGTGAACAAAAGATGTGTCATAAAAACTTGAAATAAAAATCGAAACTATAAAAAAAATATTTAGTATTATTGGAGCAGCGGCAGATGCAGCGAATTTATTGTTTGAGTTAAGAATAGCAGATAAAAATGATGATAGTGAAACAAACAATAAAAAGGGGAAAGTGATCCTACTTAATGTTTTTGCTATTTCAAATTTATTATTATCATTAACAAATCCTGGAGAAATTAAATACATGACCCCTCCCATAAAAATTTCACATAGAAAAACAATTCCTAGGAGTATTAATAGCAAAAAGTTAAATATAGAGTTTGCAAATAGATAAGATTGTCTATTATTTCTATATTTAGTATACATTGGTATAAATGCTGAATTGAACGAACCCTCAGCAAAAAGTCGTCTAAAAGTGTTAGGAAGTCTAAAAGCAACAAAAAAAGCATCCGCTAAATAGGAAGTTCCAATAAATATGGCTATTAAAATGTCTCTTAAATAACCCAGAACTCTACTGATTATAGTAAGACCACCAAATGACCCGACAGATTTTAAAATATTCATTTAATTATTGTTTTACAGAAAAATTCATCTAAATTAAAAGCTTATCTCTAAAGATTTAGGCAATTCTTTGAAATGAATAAGAAAGATAATATAGAAAAGTATAGTGATAAAGAAGCTCTTGATTTTCATACAGGTGGAAAACCTGGAAAGATTGAGATTATCTCCTCTAAGGATTTAGCTACCCAAAGAGATTTGGCTTTAGCATATTCTCCAGGAGTAGCAGTCCCATGTTTAGAAATTTCCAAAAATGAGCAGTCTGCTTATGATTACACCAGCAAAGGTAACTTAGTTGCGGTTATAAGTAATGGTAGTGCAATATTAGGACTAGGTGATTTAGGCGCATTAGCTTCAAAACCAGTTATGGAAGGCAAATCAGTTTTATTTAAAAGATTTGCTGATATTGACTCAATTGATATTGAAATAGATTCAAAAAATTCGGATGAAATTATAAATTGTATAAGTAAAATATCAAAAACTTTTGGTGGTATTAACCTTGAAGATATTGCTGCACCAGACTGTTTTATAATTGAACAAAAACTGAAAGAAATTGTTGATATACCAATTTTTCATGATGACCAACATGGGACTGCTATAATAACTACAGCTGGATTAATAAATGCGCTAGATATTGCAAAAAAAGATATTAAAAAAGTTAAGATCGTCGTTAACGGTGCAGGGGCCTCAGCGATTGCGTGCACAGAATTATTTAAAAAAAGTGGTGTTCCAAATGAAAACGTGATCATGCTAGATAGAAAAGGTGTCATATACCAGAACAGACCAGGTAATATTGATCAATGGAAATCTAAACATGCAATAAATACAAAACATAGAACACTCAAAGATGCAATTAAAGATGCAGATGTTTTTCTCGGATTATCAGCCAAAGATGTATTGACGCCGGAAATGGTCAAATCAATGTCAGAAAATCCTATAATATTTGCATGTGCAAATCCCGACCCGGAAATAAAACCTGAATTAGTCCATGATATTCGAAAAGATGCAATTGTTGCAACTGGTCGTTCAGACTATCCTAATCAAGTTAACAATTTGATAGGATTCCCTTACATCTTTAGAGGCGCACTAGACGTAAGAGCAAAAACTATAAATGAGGAAATGAAAGTGGCGGCAGCTAATGCTATCGCAAAATTAGCTCGTGAAGATGTACCTGACGAAGTTGTTGTAGCTTACGGTGGTGAAAGACCGCAATATGGCAAAAATTATATTATACCATCTACTTTTGATCCTAGACTAATCACTTCTATACCAAAAGCTGTTGCTAAAGCTGCAATGGATAGTGGTGTTGCACAAAAACCAATAAAAGACTTTTCAATTTATGAACAACAACTAGCTGAAAGACTTGACCCTTCAATGAATTTTATGAAGACAATTAATTCTTTAATAAAAAGTAAAACAAAAAAAATAGTTTTCGCTGAAGGAGAAGATCCTGAAAGTTTAAAAGCAGCTGTAGCATTTAAAAACAGTGGTTTGGGTGAACCTATCTTAATCGCAAATGAAGAAAAGCTTAAAAATACATTTAAACAAATTGGCCTTAATGAAAATTATAAAATTCAAGTTACCAACTCAACAGACAAAGAAAAGTCATCTAAATACGTAAGTTACATGTATAAAAAATTACAAAGAAAAGGTGTATTGGAAGCTGAATGCAACAAATTAGTAAAAACAGATCGTGTGACATGGGGATCATGCATGGTCGCATGTGGTGACGCGGACGGAATGGTAGCGGGTAATACAAGACATTACGGTGCAACAGTAGATAAACTTATGCAATCAATAGGTTCTAGAGATGATGAAATTGTTTTTGGGCTATGTGTTTTCGTTAATAGAGGTAGAACTATTATTATAGCAGATACTAACGTTATTGAATATCCTACCTCTGAAGAACTTGCTTTAATTGCCAAATCGTCTGCTAGAGTAGCAAAACTTTTTGGATTAGATCCAAAAATAGCGTTTTTGTCCCATTCAACCTTTGGACAACCTGAAACCGATAGAACAAAAAGAATATCAAAAGCTGTAGAGATGTTGAAAAGTGAAGAAGTAGATTTTTTATTTGATGGAGAAATGCAGCCTGATGTTGCTTTAAACAATAAATATAAAGGCACTTACTCATTTTCTGAAATAGTAGGAAACGCTAATGTGCTTGTGATGCCTTCAATACATGCAGCAGCAATATCTATTAAAATGTTAAAAGAACTTTCAAGAGGTAAAGTATTCGGACCATTATTAATTGGATTAGCGCAACCAATAGAGGTTGCGCCTCTTAGGTCATCTAGCTCTGAAATTTTAAATTTGGCATCTATAGCTGCTTATTCATCTGAAATAATTAAATACTAATCAACTAATCTTTGATTATTTGTGAGGTCTGATTCTAAAAAAATACTAGAAATCACATCATTAACATCATTAATTTTATTAGCTTCATTTATTACAATTTTTCTTTCATCCTCATTCCTCGCAATTCCGAATACATATAAATTTTGATTTACAGTGGTTACTTGAAAATTTCCTGATTTAATATTTTTATTCCCTACCAAGGCCACTTTTAATTGAGATGTTATTAATATATCTTGCGCCTTGTCTCTCCATGAAGTTTCATCTTTTACTGCTAAATTGTTTTGAACTGATCTAACACCATTTGTTTCCCAGGCTAATTTGGTCATCAAAATTTTCTCATCTATTGAATTAACTTCACCTTTTATAAAGAATCTACCATCAAGTGATTTTCCATTAACTTTTAAAAAATATTTATTTTCCAATTGAGTGATTTTGATTTTAAAAGCTTTTTCAATAATATTATCATCCACTATAGTACCGAATGATCTTGGGTCACTTGAAATTTGAACTCCAGTTTTAATTACACCAACAGTAGAAACTCCAACTACCGGAACACAACCATACAATATAGTTATAAGCAAAATTATTTTTAAAGCTTTATTCATTTTTTAGCTCTATCACTTTTTTGTAAATTATTTTTTTGTTTATTTTATGCTTATTTCCTAAATATTCAGATATATCTTTTGACTTCATTTTATCAATTAATAATTTGATTTCCCTTATGATATCAACAGGCTCTTCATCACTGTATTTTGAGTAATAATTATCTATTAACAAAGTCAATTCACCTTTTGTATTTTTTTGTAAATATAATTTTATATTTTCTACTTTATCTCTAATATATGTCTCATGAATTTTTGTTATTTCTCTTGCAATAAAAAATTCCATACCTTTAAAATGGTTTACAATGATAGCCTGGTATTTTTTCAAGTCTCTAGAGGGTAAAAAAAATATCAGTACGCTGTCAATTTTTTTAAGTGTATTGAATAATTTATCAGCTTCATTAATTTTCTTTGGAAGAAAACCACTAAAAAAGAAATTTTCTCTAAAACCTGAAACGCTGTAGGCTGCTATTGGAGCTGATGCACCAGGTATTGGAAAAATGTTTAATTTATGTTTGTGAACTTCGGTAATTAAATTTTTCCCTGGATCTGAAACCATTGGGGTGCCCGCATCTGTTATAAGCGAAATGACGTTTTCATTTTTTAAATCTTTTATAATTTTGTCTTTTAATTTATCTTCATTAAATTTATGAAAGCTTATTAATTTTTTTGAAATTTTATAAAAATTAAGTAATTTTAATGAATTTCTTGTATCTTCACACAATATATAGTCAGAGTTTTCAAGAGTTATTTTTGCTCTAGATGATATATCCTTAAGATTGCCAATTGGTAAACTGACGATATATAATCCTTTTTTAAACATGTTTTTAAAAACAGCTTATAAATATTTGTACAGAATATTAATAATAAATTTAAAATTTATCTTAATACTTATCTTTATTTGTTTCTTAAGCAAATCTTCTTATGCACAAAAAAGTGAGTTAAAAATAGCAGCTCTACTGCCTTTAAGTGGCAAATATGCAGATCTTGGTAAAAGAATTTTAAATACAATTCAAATAACAATATTTGAGTTAGATAATTTAGATATTCAGATATATCCATTTGATACAAAAAGTTCAAACCTAGGAGCTAGAGAGGCATTTATAAAAGCCCGGGAAAAAAACCTAAATATTTTTGTTGGGCCGATTACTTCTGAAACATTAAGCGGTTTGGTCGAAATAGACGGCTTTCAAAAATCTTTCTTTTTTACTTTTAGTAATAAAGAAAACAAAGTTCCATCTAATGTAATTAATTTTGGTATAAATCTATCTTCGGAAATAGAGGCATTAAAGGGACTTTTAAAAACACGCAAAGATAAAATAATTTTTTTTGGACGAGATAATTATTTTTCTAAGATTGCTTTTGAAAGAATAAAAAGCAATGTAAAAGTTAAAGAGAAATATCTTTACAAAAACTTTAAAGAAATTAATAAACTATCACTAAAAGCTACTAATTTTAGCTATAGAAATAAAAAGCACTTAAATCAAATAAAAAAACTCAAAGCATCAGGAGATGAGAGTGATTCCAATTTTGCTAAAGAATTAGAAAAACACGATACAAGCGAAGGCGTGAATTTTAAAAGAGTTTTTATGCCTTCTTTTAACAATGATTTAATTGCTTCAATTTCTTTTTTTGATTTTTACGATGCTGACTATAAATCTGTTCAGTTTATAACTTTTAATCAATGGTTTAATAAAAAACTATTAATTGAACCTTCATTAGAAAATTTGATATTTCCCTCAATTAACTTCGAGTCATTTAAAGATTTGAACAAAAAATACAAAAAAATTTACGGTCATGACATTAAAAATATTGAAATTTTAGCATTTGATATGATTCCATTAATTGCATCAACTTGGTTTAATAAAGAAGAAAATTACTTACAAATTAGTGATTTTCAAAATTTTACATTTAAGGGTAAAACTGGAAGTTTTAAAATAAAGCAAAATAAAGCTAATTATAATCTTAACTTATATAAGATTAAAAAAAGCAAATTTATAAAACTTAAGAAAATTTAAAATATTTTTTAATTTTTGAAAACGCTTTATACCTGTGTGATAACCTTTGCTTATGTTTATGACTAAGTTGACCAAATGTTTTTTTGTGATTTAGAGGTAAAAAAATAGGGTCATATCCGAAACCTCTTTTACCTTTAGCAGGAAATGATATTCTTCCATTTATTTTTCCAATAAATTCCTTTGATTTGCCATTTGGAAAAGCAATAGACAAACAGCATACAAATTTTGCTTTTGAGTTTAATTTATTTTTTTTTTTTAATTTTTCAAAAACTTTATTTATTGCAATATTAAAATTTTTTGTTCTACCAGCCCATCTAGCAGAATATATTCCGGGCCTATTGTTTAATGCAGAAATCTCTATTCCGGAGTCGTCCGATATACAAACTAATTTACTTTTTCTAGATCCGTATAATGATTTAATTTTCGCGTTTTCTTGAAATGTTTTTCCATTTTCAATAGGTTCTTTCATATTAAAATCTTTTGGGCTGAAATACTCAATTTTTTTTGGCAGTAACTCTTTTATTTCTTTAAACTTGCCTTTGTTATTAGTCGCAATTAGAATTTTTTTAGTTTTTTTTAAATTTTTTAAATTAATCACTGATTATTATTTTTTGGTAATCGATTATTTTTTCTATAGCTTTCTTTGCTCTAGCTAACATAAAATTAAATTCCTCCTCAGAACAAGCCTTTTTCTCAGATGTTAATTGTATCTCTATTAATTCTTGATTGCTATTAATTACAAAATTAGCATCTACATCTGCAGTGCTATCTTCTTCATACTCTAAATCTAAAAGAAAATCGCCTTTCACATACCCACAACTTATAGCAGCAACATAATTTTTAATTGGTTTTGTGTTTATAATTTTGTTTACTTGCATAATTTTTATACACTCACTTAGAGCAATATAGCCTCCGGTTATTGCAGCAGTCCTTGTTCCACCGTCAGCTTGAATAACATCACAATCAATAGTAATTAAATTTTCTCCTAAAATATTTAAATCAATTGACGACCTTAAAGCTCTTCCTATTAATCTTTGAATCTCAGATGTTCTTCCAGAAACCTTGCCAACAGTTGCTTCTCGTCTCATTCTTTCATTTGTTGATCTTGGTAACATGCCATATTCAGCAGTAACCCATCCTTTACCGCTACCCTTTAGCCATCTTGGAACTTTATTTTCGTATGAAGCCGTACAAATAATATGAGTATTTCCTAACTTTATAAGACATGATCCATCTGCATTCTTTATATAACCTTTGTCAATTTCTAATTGCCTAAATTCTATATTTTTTCTATTTTTTCTTATCATTTAAACTTGGATTTTTTTAAACCATCATTATATATCCATTTAACAGATTAAAGATAGATTATGACAGATAAAAACGTAAAAAATAATGATAACAAAACTGAGTTAGAAAATACTAAGGAAAAAGCTTCTAATAATAAGGAAAATGACTTAGAAGAAAATAGACAGAAAATCGAAGGTCTAAATAATAGGTTGCTGCGGGCACTTGCTGATTCTGAGAATTTAAGAAAGATTCATGAAAAAGAAAAAGAAGATATATTAAAATTTGGCTCCTCGTCTTTTGCTCTACAAATTCTCAATCTAACGGACAATCTCCATAGAGCATTTAACTTATTTAAAAATAATGAAAAATTTAAATCACCCGAGTTTAAAGAAATTTTAAGCGGTATTGAAATAATAGAGAAAGACTTAGAAAGTACATTGAAACAAAATCATATTATTTACATAAACTGCGTGGGCACTAAATTTGATCCTAATTTTCACCAAGCTATAGGCGAAAAAGAGAGTGAGAAAGAAGAGGGTACAATCATTGAGGAAATTCAGAAAGGGTATAACCTCCATGAAAGATTACTAAGACCCTCACTGGTTTATGTGGCTAAAAAGCCCAAAAAATAGGTCTTTTTAAGTAAAAAAATATTTTTTTTAACCTTGTAAAATCAAAGATAATTACCACATCATTTATGATTAGGAGAAAATTATGTCTAGAATTATAGGAATAGATTTAGGTACGACAAATTCATGCGTTGCTGTTATGGATGGCAAAGAAGCAAAGGTAATTGAGAATGTTGAAGGTGCAAGAACAACTCCTTCGGTAGTAGCTTTTACAGAAAATGAAAAGCTAGTAGGGATGTCGGCAAAAAGACAAGGTGTAACAAATCCCGAAAACACGCTGTATGCTGTGAAGAGATTAATTGGTAGAAAATTTGAAGGTGCTGCAGTTAAAAAAGATATAGATAGTTTACCTTACAAAATTATTAAATCTGAAAATGGTGATGCCTGGGTAGAAGCCAAAAGCAATAAATATTCACCAAGCCAAATCTCAGCTTTTGTTCTTCAGAAAATGAAGGAAACTGCTGAAAAATATTTAGGTGCTGAAGTAAAGAAAGCAGTCATAACAGTACCTGCATATTTTAATGATTCTCAAAGACAAGCAACAAGGGATGCTGGAAAAATTGCTGGTTTAGAAGTTGAAAGAATTATTAATGAACCTACTGCAGCTGCTTTAGCTTATGGTTTAGACAAAAAAAAAGCTAAAACTGTGGCCGTCTATGACTTGGGTGGTGGTACATTTGATATTTCAATTCTTGAACTAGGTGATGGAGTTTTTGAAGTTAAATCTACAAATGGTGATACTGCTCTAGGTGGTGAGGACTTCGATACAAAGATCGTTGATTACCTTGCTAGTGAATTTAAAAAAGATAATGCAATTGATTTAAAAAAAGATAAATTAGCTTTACAAAGGCTAAAGGAGGCAGCTGAAAAAGCTAAAATTGAATTATCTTCATCTACTCAAACAGAAATAAATTTACCTTTTATTACAGCTGATAAATCAGGGCCAAAACATTTAACATTAAAACTTACAAGAGCTAAACTAGAGTCAATTGTTTCAGATTTAATTGAAAAAACAATTAATCCTTGCAAGACAGCTTTAAAAGATGCTGGAATGTCAGCTGGGGAAATTGGTGAAGTTATTTTAGTTGGTGGTATGACAAGAATGCCTAAGATTGTTGAAACAGTTAAAAACTTTTTTGGGAAAGATCCAAGTAAAAGTGTTAATCCCGATGAAGTTGTTGCAATGGGAGCGGCTATTCAGGCAGGAGTTTTGCAAGGAGATGTAAAAGATGTTTTATTACTAGATGTGACTCCATTATCACTCGGGATCGAAACCCTGGGCGGAGTTGTCACTAAATTAATTGAAAAAAACACGACTATTCCAACAAAAAAAAGTCAAGTTTTTTCTACAGCCGAAAATAACCAACCTGCAGTTTCTATAAGAGTATTTCAAGGTGAAAGAGAAATGGCAGCCGATAATAAACTTTTAGGCAATTTTGAATTAACTGGAATTCCACCAGCACCTAGAGGTATTCCACAAATTGAAGTGACGTTTGATATTGATGCAAACGGTATTGTAAGTGTTTCTGCAAAAGATAAAGGTACAGGAAAAGAACAAAAAATACAGATCCAAGCTTCTGGCGGTTTATCAGATGAAGAAATTGAAAAAATGGTAAAAGACGCAGAAACAAACAAAGAAGCGGATAAAAAGAAAAGAGAGGAAGTTGATGCAAAAAACCAAGCGGATTCTCTTGTAGCATCTACCGAACAAAGTTTAAAAGAACATGGTTCTAAAATTAGCAAAGAAGAAAAATCAGCTATTGAGAAAGATGTTCAGTCATTAAGAGATGCTATAAAATCTGATAATGTCGAGGATATTAAATCAAAAACACAAACTTTAGTTCAGTCTTCTATGAAGCTTGGCGAGGCTATATATAAAGAGCAGCAAGCAAAAACAGGTAAGGCAGGCGCTAAGCCAGAGGGTAAATCAAATAATGACAAAGATAAAAAAGACGATGTTGTTGACGCCGAATATGAAGAAGTAAAAGACGATAAAAAAGATAGCGCTTAAATTACCGAACGTTAAGGATTCAAAATGGCTAAAGCCGATTACTACGAAACGTTAGGCGTTAACAAAAGTGCTTCAAAAGAGGAAATAAAATCAGCTTACAGAAAATTAGCCATGAAATATCATCCCGATAAAAATCCGGGTGATAAAAATGCTGAATTAAAGTTTAAAGAAGCTTCTGAAGCCTATCAAGTACTATCTAATTCAGAAAAGAAAAACAGTTATGATCAATTTGGCCATTCAGCTTTTCAAAATGCTAGTGGTGGTTTTAACGATTTTGGCGGATTTGACTCAGATGCTTTCTCAGACATATTTGATGATTTTTTTGGAGATTTCATGGGTTCAAATCGTGGGAGAGGTAGAAAAACTTCAAGGGCCAATAGAGGAAATGATTTAAAAATTAATGTACGTATTACTTTAGAAGAAGCCTTTAGAGGAAAAAAAACTAGTTTTAATATTAATTCGGCAGATAAATGTAATTCATGTTCTGGTTCAGGAGCAAGCGATGGATCAAAAACAGAAACATGTAGAACTTGTGATGGCTATGGAAAAGTTAGATCAAGACAAGGTTTCTTTACAGTACAACAAACTTGTCCGGACTGTAGAGGTGAAGGAGAGGTAATAAGCAAACCTTGTAAAGAATGTCGTGGAGCTGGTATTGCTAAAATAAAAAAAACATTGTCTATTACAATACCCAAAGGTGTAGACGACGGAACACGAATAAGATTATCAGGCAAAGGCGATGCAGGCTATAGAGGTGGAACTTATGGGGACCTGTATGTTTATATAAGTATTGATAAACATGAAATTTTTCAAAGAGAAGAAGAGAATCTATACTTCGAACTTCCTATTTCACTAGCGGACGCATCATTAGGTACAACAATTGAAGTACCAAGTATTGATGGGACTAAAGCCAAAGTTAAAATACCTTCTGGTACACAGTCTGGAAGACAACTAAGACTAAAAGATAAAGGTATGTCAATGTTAAGAAGTTCAGGTTTTGGAGATCTGTATTTACAAATTAAAGTCGAAACCCCAGTATCTTTAAGCAGAGAACAAAAAGAATTACTTGAAAAATTTAGAAAATTGGAAGATTCTAAAAACAATCCTGAAAATCAAAGCTTTTTCAAAAAAGCTAAAAAATTTTGGGAAAAAATTTAGTAATGAAAAAAATTAAAGTAAGCATCAGTGGTGGTTTAGGACGAATGGGGTCCTTATTAGTAAAGAGAGTAAAAAGAGAAAATTCAATTAAATTAGTAAGTGTCACAGAACAAAGAAAAATAAAAAAAGGAAATTTGGTTTATGAGAGAAATTCAATAGAGTCCCTTGGAAATTCAGATGTTATTATAGATTTCACTAGACCTAAGTGTACTATGGAAATTCTAAAAATTGCTGTAAAGCTCAAGAAGAAAATTATAATTGGCACAACAGGATTTTCCGTTGCCCAAAATAAAATGATTGAAAGAGCTGCTAAAAAAACAGCAATTTTAAAATCTGGTAATATGAGTTTGGGAATAAATATTATGAAATTTTTGAGTAAAATCTTATCAAACAAGATCATCAAAAAATTTCAAATTGAAATCCACGATGAACATCACAAACATAAAGTTGATTATCCCTCTGGAACTGCTTTAATGTTAGGAGAGTCGATTGCTGAAGGAAGAAATGCGAATTTGAGAAAAATAAGAGGTAAAATATTCCTTAATAAAAAAGGAAAAGTAACGAGAAACAAGATAAACTTTTTTATTAGAAGATTAGGAAATGCTCGGGGAATACATTCGGTAATATTTAGAACACCCCAAGAAATTATTGAAATTAAACATACTGCTAAAACTCGAGATATATTTGTCGACGGAGCTATAGATGCTGTTAAATGGATATCAAAAAAAAGAAGTGGTTTGTATAACATGTACGATTTGCTAAAAATTCGTGATCAATAAGACTGAAAAACTTAAACGAGCAAAAGCAATACAAAAAATTTTAAATAAAATTTATCATCAAACACCATCACCATTGGATCACAAGGATAATTTTACATTACTAATATCGGTACTCTTGTCAGCTCAATGCACAGATGTAAATGTAAATAATGTAACTAAAGATATTTATCCAAAATATAACAAGCCAATACATTTTGTGAAACTTGGAAGGAAA